>Ga0208695_1000510_pt1 | contig 41393 bp, 26 predicted proteins | sample AD_UKC111_MetaG_FD_184449 | JGI IMG/M metagenome (GOLD analysis project Ga0208695, IMG submission 184449) | Active sludge microbial communities of municipal wastewater-treating anaerobic digesters from Hong Kong - AD_UKC111_MetaG (SPAdes)... | ecosystem: Engineered > Bioreactor > Anaerobic >... | reverse complement strand
CGACCAAAAAGTTGATTTAGGCGATTTGTTCCCATTCGATAAAATATGTGATGAATCCGTTACGGAGGTTAGCAAATCATGCTTTATTGAAGCTCCAAATGTTATTGCAGTAACCACTTCAAATGATTTAAATGGCTTAAATATTGGGAATACTGTTACACTTGACTTTACTACAAATAACGCAAACGATGGGGCAAATAAGATAATTAATATCGAACTAAATAAAGACAATACGCTCCAAGATTATTACTATTTTGAAACTAACTTTTCGGTAACTGGCGTTAGCGATACTGTAAAGTTTAGCGGAACGTGTTTGAAGTTGTTGGAGTTGTACCCAATGCCATTTTTGAATAAAGAAGTAGAATTTACGCCTAAACCATTACTTTATAAAGACGTTTGGCAAAGTCCAAATCCAACAAATCAATATTGGCAGGATGAAAAGTTAAGGCTTGAGCCGGTAGGTTCAACAAGTGAGGTTTGGAATCCAAGTTGTGAATTGATTCCAGATTGTATCTTTGAAATAACTAAACACACTTTTTTTGAGCCTCATAAGAACGGAACGCTAGTTGTGAATTGATTCCAGATTGTATCTTTGAAATAACTAAACACACTTTCAATATACAATACACCAATGGAGATATTGTTGTGAATTGATTCCAGATTGTATCTTTGAAATAACTAAACACACTTTTTTATGGCACGAAGTTGCAGAAGCATTTGTTGTGAATTGATTCCAGATTGTATCTTTGAAATAACTAAACACACTCAGAAATAACAGACGATGAGGGGTCGGCTGTTGTGAATTGATTCCAGATTGTATCTTTGAAATAACTAAACACACTTTCGAGCGTTAACAGTAATGTTCGTATTACGTTGTGAATTGATTCCAGATTGTATCTTTGAAATAACTAAACACACTAATACGAAAGTAAAATAAGTTTTGAAAACTGTTGTGAATTGATTCCAGATTGTATCTTTGAAATAACTAAACACACTATACGCCAATAAAGATTTGCCAAAGAATGTGTTGTGAATTGATTCCAGATTGTATCTTTGAAATAACTAAACACACTAGATGTTGGACGTGAAAGCTATGGTAAAATGTTGTGAATTGATTCCAGATTGTATCTTTGAAATAACTAAACACACTATGTACTCATCTTGCTTTGTGTTTTGTTTCCGTTGTGAATTGATTCCAGATTGTATCTTTGAAATAACTAAACACACTTTAGACGATACTTTAATTGAGGACATTGAGTTGTGAATTGATTCCAGATTGTATCTTTGAAATAACTAAACACACTGCAGGGTGAACAAATTAAAATACCTAGCTAGTTGTGAATTGATTCCAGATTGTATCTTTGAAATAACTAAACACACTGTTTACAAGCACTGACTTTCGTTTAACCAGTTGTGAATTGATTCCAGATTGTATCTTTGAAATAACTAAACACACTATGCTATTGGTAATCAAACATTGCTTGCTGTTGTGAATTGATTCCAGATTGTATCTTTGAAATAACTAAACACACTCATTGTGATTTCTTGTTCCATCTGGGTTTGTTGTGAATTGATTCCAGATTGTATCTTTGAAATAACTAAACACACTTTAATGTAGTGAGTGTCATAGTCAACGGCGTTGTGAATTGATTCCAGATTGTATCTTTGAAATAACTAAACACACTATACCCTGGCAAATTATCAGCAAAATCAAGTGGTTTAGCGCTTTTTCAAAACAAAAAAAACGAGTGTTTAGACATCCCGCTTAATCTATAAGCGGGATTTTTTTTTGCCATTTTTTGGGTATTAAACATTAAAACATCTCCAATTGTTGAGGTACTTTGGGTAATGGAGCTGCCTTTTTACCATTAAAAATTTCCATGTCGCCAAATTGCTTATCGGTAATGGTCATAATTACCACTTTCCCTAATGGGGGTAGATTTTTTTGTACACGTTTTATATGAGCATCCATATTTTCGCGGCTCGGACAATGCCGAACATAAATACTAAACTGAAACATGGTAAAGCCATCGTCCATCAGTCGATCGCGAAACTGGGTATAGTTTTTTTTATCCTGCTTTGTTTCGGTAGGTAAGTCGAAGAATACCAGTATCCACATTACTTTATATTTATTCAGGAACATACGTGTTCATGTATTGCGCCAGACCAACTACAACTCGGGATAAATTACACGTTTCCCTTCTCCCTCAAAGCATCGCATTAAACTGCTGGTAGTGCGTTGCAGGGCAACCATAAGTTTACTATTCTCTCCATCTATCACCACATCTAAGTCGGGTATTCGCAATAGTTTTTCCTTTATTGTCTTATTCAAATCGGTATAATCTAAGCCTTGTCGCATTAATTCAGCCACTAACTTATCTACGTAAGGGCGATAGGGTTCCATAATATCATCGGCTAAGCAATAGGCATTGTATTTGTTTTTATGAAAAATACCAAAGGTGGGCAGCATTCCACTCGCCACCAATTGCCGTGCAACAATGGCTCTTAAAATGGCATAGCCATAATTTAATATATTATTCGGAGCATCGCCAAATCGTTCACGCCTGAACACTTTGCGTATAGTAGTATCGCCTTTAAAACCGGGCAATCCATCAAATATAGCTTGCCAATAAATGGCAGCCGATCTAGCCTCGTGGTTTTTAGTATCACCACTTTTCACCTCCTTAATAAAAGATTTCAACCAATCGGCAGCTTCTTCTTTACCATGGAGCAAAAGCAATCGTTGCTGATTTTTAATTTTAGCAATAACCGTTTGTTGCCACAACTGCTTTTTAAGCGGTTCGGTAGCTTGAACTTGTGCTCTAAACTTTTCGGTTTGGGTATGATTTACTGAAAGTGGCAACATCAGCCCAATAGGATGATGGCTATCATCACAACTGATAAAAGCGGCATTGTTTTCAACTAACTTTGCTAAAATGGTATGGCTAAAAGTAATTTGAGGATGATCCACAATCAACACCCCAATATCTTCAATAGGTATAGTAACTACCTGTGTCTCATCATCAGTTTCCGAACTTCGATTAAAACTAATACAAAGTTGATTTCGCCTCATATATAAATGAGCCGGATTGCCGAAATAAAGGGTGCGTTTTATCATTGCAACATTTTACTGTTTAGTTTACCCACCTTACAACATAGACTTAAGTTGACCAATTCTATCGACAATCAATTTAACACAACTATCTTTTATCATTTTACCATCAAGTGCCCTCTCCATCTTATTTAATGAAGAAAACTCTACTTTGTTAACCACAGAAGTTGCAACTGTATGTTGAACAAAAAAGATTTGGTTCCCAGTAAAACTTACAACTTTATACAAATCGAAGAAAGTATCTTTCTTAATATCTCTAAAGTCAATATCTATAACATTTTCCCCATTCTTAGGAACATACACTACGTCATTTGGAGAAAGCCAGAATAGTAAACTATTCCCATTCTGATTTATTTGAGGAACTGACGACAATCCCTGTTTTTGTCTTTCTATAACTATATTCAGTGGAATCGTTTCAAAAGACCTTTTACCATCTGCATCAATATAAACTGCAAAAAACAAATTCGTACCCTTTGCGGCCTCAACAAATTTTCCTTTTTTATTCCCAACACTACCAACGGGGAATTTATTCCCTTTAGGCTCATAGGTTCTAACTTTCACAATAGGTTGGTGATATTTCCCTCCGTTCAATTGCACTATATTTTTGTTCATCTCCTCAATACCCTCTGGGGAAAATGCCATTAAATGTGCCGCAATTTCTTTACCACTATTATCTTTTCTGTCTTTATAATTATCTAAATGGTTTATCAATATTTTCTGTATTCCAGTATCAGTGATAGTATTAAGAATTCGGTCTCTATCAAAAGTATCATTTAGTAATACTCTGGAGGCAACATTTGTATTATCTAAATAATAGACCTCAACTTTAGCTACACTTTGATTGTTCCATTGATTATTGATTTCTTTAAAATGCTTAACAATCATTTTCTTATCTAAACCACTTGCTTGTAATTTTTTTATTTCCTTTTTAAGTTCTTTATCAACTATATCTGCAATATTTTCTAATGCATTGTTTAGAGACACTTCTTTCTTTAAACGCAATTCAACTAAACCAGATACAGTATCTTTGTGCATAGGTTTTCTGATAGCCCAATTTACTCCTTTTTGAGCAATCACTTCTTTAACTTTTACGCCATCTTTTTCGCCCCATTTCTCATAGTGGTTTGTTGCCTTATTTATTACTCGTAAGTTCTGTTTAAAGCTTATGATTATACTTTCTAACATTCGCTTTGCATCGATAGTAAAATTTGACCAAGGCTTCAAAAATGCTTTTGGCACATCCCGTTCTATTCGCTCCCCAGTTTGAGGATGATTGTACGCAACTTTCTCGAACGCTCTTAATTTTCTGTTTAAATCAAATCGTTCTTTAGACTTAGCATGTTTATTATTGAGTAAATTAATATGATTGCGAGTTGCACAAGCAATTACTAAGGCATCCATTGCATGATGACGATGATCTATTCTTTTCTTGGAAAAACCTTTGGCATATTCGAGAGGAATAGCTGGCAGAAATTTTTGATAATTTGAGTTCCAAGCAGTAAAATGAGTAGAATGAGTGATTCGGTTCAAACGCTCAAAGCGAGGCAAAATCAATTCATTCCAAACATCGTTTAACCCCCAATCTTGTTTTAGTTCAGTTGTTACTTTCCCATTACCGGGTATAACATTTTTCGAATTCACACCATCATCGTTAGCATCCTCTCGAACAATATTGGATAATACCCCCGATATATACTTACTGATATATCTGGTATCATTCAATTGCCGCTCAATCATCTTTTCTGGAATGTCCTCTAGTAATAATTTATTCCGTTTACTGGGGTTTTTCGCATAATGTTGTTTTACAAAATCTTCGTAAGCTTCTACTTCAAATATCTTCACCTTTTGACCAAGTCCACATTCTACAATTTGCCCATGAAAGTTCTTTATAAACGCTAAGCCTATTTGATTGTCTTTTAATTTATTTACTGCTGCTTCGCAAATCACTTTATTATTAAAACTATCATCAAAAAACCGACTCTGCGGGATTATATGTTCTATTTCGTACGCTGGAGTAAATAGCTTGCTAAGAGGAATTATTGCGCCAGTATATGGCGATCGATATTTTTGTTCTAACCAAAGTTTATATCTCTTTAATTCAGATGAAGAGGGTTGAGCCATTTTACTTATTTTCAAAATATCATCTTCAATTATTAAATCTGAATTAAGAACACCTTCCTCATATATTTTCAATATCTCTTGTTGCATTGGAGAATATGGGCGTACATTTTCAATAGTACTATCATTCATCAACTCCAACAACAATGCTTTAATTCGTAGATTAGTATTCTCATTTTCGGTAACTGCAGTTGTAATTCTTTTCCGTTCGTCAGCAGTGTTTTTCATATCTCTTCCAAGCTCAATATGAATTTCATCAAAGAAACCCTTTGCGCCATTACCATACTTCGTCCAAATATCTTTTACCACTCGAAGCGTCTCTGTTACCACCTGCTCTACAATTGGATTTCGAAGTGTATGTTGCTTAAAATCTTGAAGAAAAGAAACCAAATCATCAGCCGAATTCCATTTATCTAATACGGCTGCTTCAGAATGTCGTCCGTATACTATATACTGAGCAAGCCACAATTGTAATCCTTGGAACTGATTTTCATGCATAAGAGGCATCGCCTTTTCTCTAACTCTATCTTTTATAGTTTCATCATATTCTCCAGAGAGTATCTTATCTATTCGCCCCTTTGACTTACTATCAATGGTGTCCCAATTCCAATATTTTCCAATTCGCATTAAAGGCAATAGTTTTTTAAGTGCCTTTTCCGAAAAGCTTCCATACTCGCTCTTAAATGGTGGAAACTTTCGAAATGCATCAACAAATGATGTTTTATCTAATCGATGTTTATCTGCAAAAGAGGCTAACGCCTTCTCATAATCAATCTTATCTGTTACCGAATAAATTAAATGCCATAAATGCTGTTCAATTTCTCTTGTCAACAAAAACAATGTCCCGTCTTTTACTTTAGATAGTCTTGTATTAATTAATGTCCTAGTTTCATTACAAGGATAACTTTTATCCAAAACATAATTCCAACGATACTGTTCAATGTTGGCATTTAATTGTTTCCCTTTAAATCCTTTTTGGTCAAGTAAAAATTTAAGGAGTGACTTCTGTTCAATTTCTTTTCGACCATCCAAAAAGGCAAATAAACTTTCCCAATCGCTAATAGAACTCAAAAAATCCCCTGTTACATTTTTGTCATCCTCATTTCTATAAATAGACAAATTATACATCCATTGCCAAATACGAAATTCTTGATAATATGGATTAGATTTAGGCACTACCTTTAATCCTTGTGTTTGATATACTCCACATTTGTCTTTATATATTCTTTTTTCCAAAGCGCAGTTACTGATTGATGATTTTTGACTACTTAATGGTCTTTGATAGAATATAATATCGTCAATAAACAGATGCATAAAATCCCTTTTGCTCAATAGCAACTGATGAGCTTCGTTATTTTTATATAATTCTCGAACACAATCGTTATATAAATCTTCATTTTGTAGCTCGGGATGAAACTCCATTTGCTTTTTTAAAATCTGTACGAGTTCTGCTTTGTAGAACTTTCGTTCAATTGTGCGAACTAAACTTCCATTAATTTTTTGTTGAGGATTTTTCAATAATCTATCATAAATAAACGCACCAACAGTTTTATTCGACTTATCAATTTCATTTTCCGTCTTCTTTTTTACTAATGTCCAATCGTCTTCACTAGGAGCTCTAAAACTCCGCTTTTCTTTCCCATCCTTATCAGTTTTAACTGAACCATCATCATTCAAATCTGTTGTAACAATAAAATCACGAACTTTATCCTTCCAATCAAACAAAGGGTTCTTACTTGCTCGTCTATATACCCAACCATTCTCTAATACTAATGAATACCAAATATCTTGCTTCCCTTTCTGTGCTTCATCGGCAATAACATCAACAACTTTTAAAGAATGAAACTCAACTAGCTTATTTGGAACTTCTTCCTCTTCTTCTCCACGCAATTGGTAATAGCCCCGTTTTTGATTGAATTGAAGAAGAATCCAAGCCAATTCTTCTTTCAAAATCTTTTGTGTTAGTGCCTTTTTCCTTAAGTAGTATATTGTCCAATCATAAGGAACTAATTTTGCATCCCCCTTATCATTCAGCAAAACATTCGGAGAGTAATGTCGAAAATCTTCTAACATCTCTTCAAACGATTTTTTAAAAACAAAATCTTTCCCATTGTAAACTAACTTTGGTTCTTTTTCCTCAATAAATTTTCCAAGTCGTTTATCAAAATCAATTTCTTGGGCATAATGCTTAGGGAGAAAATCTATTACATTCAAAACACGGTGTAAGCGTTCTCTTCGTAATAAATGTCTTTCTCGAAGCCGTCTAATTCCGCGATAATTTGTTCGCTCAGCAGTTTGAGAAATTGAATTCCCTTTACCAAAATCGCCTAAAATATCCTGCGACATTGGAATAATCCGACTACCCATTCCAAGAATATTGCCTTGCCTATTTTCAAAATCTTGTTGAATCAAAGCCCACCCAATACTATTCGTCCCTAAATCCAGTCCTAATATTTTTTTCATTTATATTTTTTTTTATTTACGTTTGTCTTACAATCTGAAATCAATTCACAATAAGGATTATTCCGTTGTGAAAACATTTAAGCCGGGGCAACTCGGCTTCTTTTTTTTATCACAGTTGCCAAATTAAAGAATACTACTATAATTTCTATCCGTAATTCTACGCAATTTTCAACTCCGTATTTCTACGCATTTTTTGCGTATTTCTACGGAAAATGCAAAAGCGTTTTTAGGGAATTATTGAAGCAAAAAATATTACCATTTACACAATTAGTTTCAATTCCTAAAAAAGGACAAAATAGTTGTAAACATTAGTCTTTAATCATTTTTAAAGAAATAATTTCACCTATACATTTTGGGCAATGTATTCTATTTTCATGTTGTATTTTTATGTCATTTTTAAACCTTCACCATTTTTGTCCACTTTGTAATTCAAAATAGATTACTACAACTTTGCAGTCTATTTTTTCACCCTCTTTAGGTTTTACCCCAAACTAAAGTAAATAGGTAAAACCTAGAGATTTAAAACATCTTTAGTTATGGAAACAGGACACGCAAAAAACGTTGCCAATTTCAGCAAGCTCATTACGGCTTGTACTTCGTTTGGGGCCGATTACAACCCTACCAGCGCCAAACTTAAACTTACTGCCCTGCAAACGCTCTACACTGATAGCGACAAAGCAGTAAAGAAAGTAGATACTGAACGAAAACCTTACAACCTCGCCATCGAGTTGCGAAAAACGGCATACACCAATTTGAACAACACCGTACAATCGGCACTCGATGCGCTTATCAGTTGCGATGATGTGCCCAAAGGCACTATTGCCGATGCAAAAACATTAGTGAAGAAAATTAAAGGGACTAACCGTCCGGCAAAAGCAAAAACTACCTCCACCCCTCTGGCACCCGATGCAGAACCTACTGCAACAACTTATTCTACTAGCCGTCAAAGTTACGACATGCGACTAGCCAATTTCAACGATTTGATTGCATTACTGGATAGCACTGCCGAATATATCCCAAACGAAACCGAGAACACCATAATTGCATTAAAGGGATATGCTGCAGACTTGCTTTCGAAAAACACTGCGGTTAACGATAGCTACCCAAGTTATTCGCAAGCGCTAAACCAGCGTGATATGCTCCTCTACTATCCCGAAACAGGTTTAGTGGATATAACATTAAAGGTCAAACGCTATGTAGAGTCGGTAAGTAAATTGAGCGCTACACAGAAAAAACTGGTTTCATCGCTCGATTTCAAAAAAATGAGTAAAAACATCCTACACTTTTAATTAGGGGACAGTTTACAACTAAAATTATAATATCGCAACATGCTCTCGAAGAAGAACATATTGCGATATTATTTTTGCAACTACCCTTCGCGGAGTTACAACTACCCTTCGCGGAGTTACAACTGCCCTCCGCGGAGCTACAACTACCCTTCGCGGAGTTACAACTGCCCTTTGCGGAGCTACAACTACCCTTTGCGGAGCTACAACTACCCTTTGCGGAACTACAACTACACTTTGCGAAGCTACAACTACCCTTTGTGGAGCTACAACTACCCTCCTCGGAGCTACAACTACCCTCCGCGGAGCTACAACTACACTTTGCGAAGCTACAACTACCCTTTGTGGAGCTACAACTACCCTCCGCGGAGCTACAACTACCCTTTGCGGAGTTATTGGAACTATAAGTTAAGTAGTAGTTATAATGTACAGCCTACAACAATATTGGAAACAGGAAAAGAAAAAGGTATTTTAAAACACTCTCTTCATATCATGGCTAAAGGCAATAAGTTTCGTTAACCGCACTTGTTTTGTTTTCTCTCGTTTAGCACTCATCAGCCAATGCAGCGCCACTTTTTTATAGGATGGTGCTTGCGCTTGAAAAAAAAACCAAGCCTTTGCGTTGGATTTAAATTGACGCTCCATTTCCGGTGTTAGTGTAGCCGTTTTGTTTTCGTGCGAGTACACACGCGACTTATTTTCTTTTCTTAAACCAAAGGCTTTTAAGCCTGCTGGTTGCATCAAACCCTGAGCAGTGAGGTCTTCTACTTTCTTAATATTAATGGCGCTCCAAATGCTACCGGCTTTGCGAGGAGTGAAACGAATACTGTAACTTTCGCCATCAACTGATTTACGCACTCCATCTATCCAACCAAAACATAGCGCTTGATCTACAGATTGCGACCAGGTAATAGATGGTTTATGGCTACCTACTTTATAGAAACCCACCACTAATTCGGTTTCAGTGTTATGCTGTTTTTCTAGCCATGTGCGAAAGCCCGCTTGTGTAGCGAAAAAAGTTGGTGCCATTTGACGATGGAGTTAAGATTAGCTATTCATCGTTTTCAATACCACTTCCAATCGATCAAAATTCTCTTCGTTTTTATCTCCTACATAATTTCGAATAGCATCGCACTCTTTTGCTGTTTCGAAAATCATATGGAAGGTGAACTTTGTTTTGTTGTCGGGCAACTCTTCAAAAGTAATCAGCATATGAAAGAGTGGATTTGTTAGTCGATACCATGCCACACGATGCGGTTTATCGACAATCAAGAAAACACTTTCGTTGTTATAATTTGCGCCATCGGGTCCATGCATAATTAAATTCCACTTGCCTCCTACTTGTAAATCGAAGTCGGTAAAGGTATTCGTAAAACCATGCGGACCCCACCATTTTTTCAACTGCTCCGGATTTTCAAAAGCTTGGTAAACATGGGCAACAGGAGCATTTAAAATGCGTGAAGAAACAATGGTACAATTGGGTGTGAGTGGTAATAGTTGCATAAAACTAAACTTGAAATTTCTTGTATTTTATTCCAATGTAATTAAAAATGGTGAAGCAATGCAGAATGCCGCGTGCGGGATGGCAGTGAAAATCCTTTGGCCATTCCTATGGACAAAGATTGTAACGTACAGCCCGATAACACGCCCAAATTATAAATCATAAAGCACAAATCACAAATTTCAAATCATAAATCCTCACTTCTTAAATCGTAAATTAAAAAATCATACATCTTAAATAATTCCCTCTTTCCGTTTCTTTCCGTTTCTTTGCGCAACAAGCAAAAGGTATGATGAAGTTGGGAATTTTAGGAGGCGGACAATTAGGAAGAATGCTGTTACAAGCTGCCGGAAATTATACGCTAGAGACGTTTGTGTTGGAGAACGATTCCACCTGCCCCGCGGCCCATCTCTGTCATCATTTCACATTGGGCGATATTCGTGATTACGATACTGTTTACGCTTTCGGGAAACACGTAAATGTGTTGACGATTGAAATTGAAAACATCAATATTGATGCGCTTTTTCAATTGCAAAAAGAAGGCGTAAAGGTGATACCATCGCCTGAAGCCATTGCTATTATTAAAGATAAAGGCGTACAAAAACAGTTTTATGCCGATAATAACATTCCGACTGCTCCTTTTTTGTTGACGGATGATAAAACTACCATTGAGGCGAATGTAGATTTTCTGCCTGCCGCCAATAAGTTGCGTACCGGAGGCTACGATGGTAAAGGAGTTGAGTTACTTTTCGGTGCCGATGATTTATCGCGCGCATTTACGGAGCCTTCGTTGCTTGAGAAAATGGTAGACATCCAAAAAGAAATTGCAGTGCTTGTTGCGGTTGGCATAGATGGAACAACGGTGGTGTATGCACCTACAGAAATGGTCTTCGACCCGAAATTGAATTTGGTGGACTATCTAATTGCCCCGGCTGATTTAAGCGAGGAGCAAATAAAAACTGCTGAAAGCATTGCACTGCAAGCAGTGAAGGCCTTACAATCGCCAGGCTTGTTTGCTGTAGAGCTCTTCTTATCGACCAACGATGAAATACTAGTCAATGAAATTGCACCGCGAGCGCACAATAGCGGCCATCAAACCATTGAAGGCAATTTGATTTCGCAGTACGATATGCAATTGCGCATCTTCCAACAACTTCCACTTGGATTACCTACAAACAGAGGCTTTTCGGCTATGTACAATTTAATTGGAGAGGCGGGCTCGCAAGGCAATACGATGTATCAAGGCTTAGACCAAGCACTCGCCATTGAAGGTGTATTTGTGCATCAATATGGAAAAGCCACTACAAAACCCGGACGAAAAATGGGGCATGTAACGATTGTAGACAACAATAAAGCATCGTTACTTGAAAAATTATCAATGGTCAAGCGCCAAATTCATGTTATTGGAGACAAAGCTATTGCGCTTTAAACTTGTTAAGAGTTGCAATTGATCACTGGTAGTGGTAAGCATAGTACTTGACCCGTCAGAGAATACGATTTCTATATCACTCACCGGGCGCGAAGATTTTAGATTTACTATTTGCAAATTCACAACATTAATATTTACATATAGTTTGTGGGGAATCATTTTAAAATCTTGCGCTAAATTCAACTCCTGTTCTTGTACTTTTTTTAGACTATCTATGTCGGCAAACTCGTTTTTGTTTTCGTATAAAATTTCATTGTCGATGTTCACTACCTTTTTGATGTGCTCTGTGGGAATGCGAACAGTAGATCCCGGCTTAATTCCATCGGTTTGCCATTGTTTATTGTAGGCAACAAGCTTGGAAAACGGAACATGAAAACGCTCCGCAATTTCTTTCACTTTTTCGCCATCTTTTAATTGATAGGCAACATATACTTCAGAAGGAAGTGCAAACAAGGTTGTAATACTAATTATGAAGCCAAAGAGGAGTATCGTTTTTTTCATGGGAAGTACTATTTAAGTTTTCAACTGTTGCGTGAACAATCAGAAAACAATCCCAATTAAAGGGGAATTTCCAATTAGCTCATGCAGGCTATATAATGTTTCATATATTTACCTACGTATTACAAAAATTTTAGTTTCGTTATCATGGCACAAATACAAGTAAGTATAATTATGGGCAGTCAGAGTGATTTGCCGATAATGGACGAGGCGGCAACCGTTTTAAAAGAGTTAGGTGTTGATTATGAGCTCACTATAGTAAGTGCGCATAGAACCCCACTTCGTTTGGTTGAATTTGCTAAAACTGCTAAAGCTAGAGGCATAAAAGTAATTATTGCAGGTGCCGGAGGAGCGGCTCACCTTCCGGGAATGATTGCTTCTATTACTGAACTACCGGTGATTGGCGTTCCTGTGAAATCGAGTAATTCGATTGACGGTTGGGACTCTGTTTTATCTATTCTTCAAATGCCTGCTGGCGTTCCGGTGGCTACTGTGGCCTTAAATGGCGCGAAAAACGCGGGTATTTTAGCAGCACAAATCATTGGCACCTCCGATGCGAATGTATCCGATAAAATTGCCGGTTATAAAACAGCCCTTGCTGCAAAAGTGGACGAATCTGTTGTTGCGCTGAAAGGCAAATATCCGAACACATTCGACTTGTAATACTTATACCAACGAAAATAGACTGTTTACTCCTATTAACTTATTAGCGGTAAATCCTTCGGCATAACGTACGCCAATGGGAACACCCAAATTTGAGGCACGGGATTTTACAAATTCTAAGAATTCAGGTGATGAAATAAATGTATTTTGTTCCGTGGAATTTGCATCAAAGAATTGCGATTTGTATGCATAAATCGATTCCATTTTCTTTTCCATAAATGCCGTGATATCGATAGCAAAATCGGCTTTAGCGTCCAACGATTGTATATAGTGATACACAGCTTTCGGGCGATGCGCATTTTGCACCTGACCCTCCCATACTGTTTCAACCTTCGATAAGCCGGAAAGAAATGCGGCATCACGAATCAACTGAGCTGCTCTGCCATGATCGGGATGACGATCGTATACAGCATTGGCCAAAATAATATCGGGCTGAAAGTGTCGAATAGCCTTAATCAATTCACGTTGATGCCATTCATCGTTTTGAAAGAAACCATCTTTAAATCCTAAGTTTATGCGATGGGAAACACCTAAAATAGCTGCAGCAGCATTTGCCTCTGCTAAACGAGTTGTGGCATCGCCACGGGTTCCCAGTTCACCATGCGTTAAATCAACAATAGCAGCGGTATGCCCTTTGGCTATGTGTGCTAACAAGGTACCAGAACAACTCAACTCCACGTCATCAGGATGGGCCCCAATAGCCAAAATATCTACTTTATGTGTACTCATAGGTTTTATACGCCAAATTGTTTAAGATGGTGATGAATATGTTTAGTAAGCAAATCGGCCCATTGTGATTTCGTTAAAGGACCAAACATAGGGTGAGGATGAAATTTACTCGGCTCACGCTCGGTAAATACATCTAGCATTTTAAGTAAAAATGAAAGTTCAGTATAAAAATCCTTTGGCAATGAGCCTTCTTTCGTAGCCATCATTTCCGGTGCAGTAGGATTTCCTTTGGGCCAAAACGGCATAACGTAAACCGCCACCGGAAACATTATTCTACGGGTAAAAAAATTCGATTGATCTACTGCAGGTTTCATGCCCATGCTAATGCGTATCGCATCGTTTAAGTGGGATAGCATTTCATTTACTGTCATAACACCCCATTGCCGATTACTATTTTCGTTGAGTTGTTCCAATCGATGGACAAACTGAGCTTTAATGGTTTCGTTTAAGATATTTTCCATATTATAATTTGATCAACAAGGGTTTTCGCCTGTATTCCCGCATCAAAAATGGCTTATTTTTTACGCAAAACAGAATATTTACAAGTAGGAAATAAAAAGTTTGAAGATTTTTAAAAACAAAAGTTTGTATTTTCAATTGATGCGAATATATTTGCCGTCCAATCGCTGAACAAAGCGGTTTGTTCTTTTGATTATGCGGGAATAGCTCAGTTGGTAGAGCGCAACCTTGCCAAGGTTGAGGTCGCGGGTTCGAGCCTCGTTTCCCGCTCAAACATTAAAAGGTGTGTGAGCGATCTTGCACACCTTTTTGATTAAAAACAGTGTCACCCGGGTGGTGGAACTGGTAGACACGCAGGACTTAAAATCCTGTGACACTTAAATGTCGTGCGGGTTCGATTCCCGCCCCGGGTACATAAAAAAGGCTTCAGGAAACTGGGGCCTTTTTTATTTTCACTTACTTGAAAACATTCCTCGCCTAGACTATTACTTTCTTGTTATGCACAAAAAAAAAGAGCCGCACAAATTGTGCGACTCTTTCTGTATGCTTTCAGTATTGCAATTATTCGGCAATAGTAATTTTTCTGTAGGTAGTTTTACCGTTCGCTTTAACGTTTACAATGTAAACACCTTTCGCTACGGCAGTCAAATCTAACTCTGTTTTCAACTGGCCATTACTCATTTGGAAATCGCCTGTATAAACAATTTCACCAATTACATTATGACACGTAATTTGAACATCTGATGCTTTATCATTCGAAACGAACACAGTGAATTTACCATTGTTCGGATTCGGATAAACAGAGCAATCGAATGAAGTTCCATCGATGTTTTCAATTGCGGTTACTATACCATTGAACACATCTGATGTGTTTTTACAGCCATTTGCATCTGTTACTTGAACTGTATATGGACCTGATTGTGTAATTGTATATTGTTTTCCTGTTGCTCCACTAATCGTAGATGCATTCAACGACCATTGGTATGCTGATGCCGTTACACTACAAGTAAGTACATTGCCTGCCTGAGTAACTACCGGTTTTGCAGGTAATGGATTTACTGTAAGGTTAAGCGTGATAACGCTATCGCAACCTGCAGCTGAAGTAAGGGTATCTTTGTATGTTCCCGCAGCAGTCAATGTTTGACCATTAAACGTGAACGAAGAGCCTTGACAGATGCTTTGATTAAGTGTAGTAGCTTTTGTACTGTTAACCACAAGTGTTAAGGTTACAACGCTATCGCAACCGTTAGCAGAGGTAAGCGTATCTTTGTATGTTCCTGCAGTATTTAAGGTAGCTCCATTGAATGTAAACGTTTCATTAGAGCAGATTGTTTTTGTAAATGCTCCCGTTGACGTAGGTAACACATTCAATGTAAGCGTAACTACTGAATCACAACCGTTAGCTGCTTGAAGTGTATCAAGATAGTTTCCTGGAGTATTTAACGTAGCACCATTAAATGTGTATGTTTCGTTAGCACAGATTGTTTTTGTAAACGATCCGGTTGCAGTTGGCAATACATTCAAGGTTAATGTAACAACCGAGTCGCATCCGTTTGCAGCTTGTAATGTATCTAAATAGGTACCTGCGGCACTTAATGCTACTCCGTTAAATGTAAACGTTTGATTGGCACAAATCGTTTGCGTAAACGCACCAGTAGATGTAGGTAAAACAACTAACGTTAAAGTAACTACCGAGTCGCATCCGTTTGCAGCTTGTAATGTATCTAAATAAGTACCTGCCGTATTTAAGGTTGCCCCATTGAACGAATAGGTTTGGTTTGCACAAATAGTTTGCGTAAACGCTCCTGTTGCTGTTGGTAATACATTTAATGTAAGCGTTACAACTGAATCGCAACCGTTCGCTGCTGATAAAGTATCTAAATAAGTACCTGCAGTATTTAAATCAACTCCATTGAACGTGAATACTTCATTCGCACAAATCGTTTGTGTAAATGCACCTGTTGCAGTAGGCAATACATTCAATGTAAGGGTTACCACTGAATCGCAACCGTTGGCTGCTGATAAAGTATCTAAATAAGTACCTGCAGTATTTAAATCAACTCCGTTGAATGTAAATACTTCATTCGCACAAATGGTTTGTGTGAATGCGCCTGTTGCTGTTGGTAATACATTCAAGTACAAGGTTACAAATGAATCGCAACCAAAAGTTGATGTTAATGTATCAACGTATGCTCCAGGAGTATTCAAATCAACACCATTAAAGGTATACACCTCATTCGCACAAATGGTTTGTGAGAATGAGCCGGTATCAGGGAAGGTTAATACCTGAACAGTATCCGAAGCAAAACATGTAGTACTGTTATTCGTAACTTTAAACACATAAGAGGTAGCTCCGGTTGGAGACGCAATAGCCGTTAAAGAATCAGGATTTGTTACTCCACCTGTAGGCGTCCAAGAATAAGTATAAGTCGGAGAAGTTATAAAAGTAATGTTCGGACGTTGATTGATTGAACCTGAAGTTGTCGTATTCGCACAAACAGTTGAATTGTCAGCTCTATAGTATGCTGTCGAAACATAAGATGTTGCAGTTTGATTAAAGATAGCATTTTCAGTGTACCCTGAATTATCGAAACATGTTTGAACAATTATATTGGAAACACCATCCCAATTAAATGGAGTTGTGAAGTTGTGTATGTTTGGACCAACACGCGGTGCATAAGATGTTCCCGGTGCAACTACAGAGAAACCAGTTGCTACAAAACCTCCAGACAAATCTGTTAAAGCAGTTGGAGCCATTTGAATTTCGAAGCCATTCAAAGCCACTGCATTTGTTGATACAATATCAAATGATAATCCACTAATGTTACCCGGAGCAACTCCTGCAGCAGCTAACTCTGAAGCGCGAATTAAGATTTGATGTTTAGCACCCCAATACCAGTTACCGTATGGTGCAGGGTATGTTGATGTTGTATTTTGAACAGTACCAGCATCGATAACAAAATCATTTGTGGCTGTTCCGGATAATGTAACTGGTGTACCAGGACAAACAATTGAAGAAGATGACGATGCATTTACATTAGGAAGAGGATTAACCGTTACTGATACAGCCCCAACAGTTTGACAGCTAGTATTTGCATCGCTTGCAGTTACATTATATAATGTAGTAGCTGAAGGAGTGGCCGTTACACTCGCACCAGTTGCCGATGACAATGAAGCTGACGGAGACCAAGTATATATATAATTAGGATCTGAACTTGTAGCGTTAATTACTGTTGAATTACCTGAACAAACGGCTGGCGAAACGGCAGCAAGAGTAATAGCTGGAGCTGGGGTTACAGTAACTGTTACAGGAACTCTAGAACTAGAACAAGCTGTAGAGATGGACCAGTTATAGAAGAAATAATAGTAAGAAGTACCTGCTGCACTATTTGTTATAGAAGCATAACCTGGTAAAGTGTATGGATAAGTAACTCCACCATCATTACGGAACATCGAAATACTTCCAGCACCTTGCGCCAAATGCAAATCCGTTCCAACAGGAACAGAAAAATTAAGTGGAACTGTAACACCTCCTGAACTAGGCAATGTTGTAATGTTGTATGTTAAGCTTTGTAAAACTGTACCTGAACTATTGGTTAAATCTATTACCACATTTCCGGTAGTAGACGGATATACAACTACACTTTGAAGTGTGAATGCGGTAAATGCATTAAAAATTAGATAGTTCGTAGATTGCTGTTGTGCTCCAGTACCAATTGAATTGTCTATTGGACCAATATTACTGGTTGTGCCGCCTCCACTAGCTTCAGCATAAAAAGTAGTTGTGCTATCAACGTTAAGCGTATATGAAGCTCCTGAGTACAAACTAAGGGTACTTGAAGGTGAACTGAACCAATGAATATCATTTCCTGTTGCATTTAATGTTACTAAGCCAGGTCCACAACGGGTAACAGGAGTTACCGTTGGATTACTAACAACAAAGGCATTTACAGCTACAACATTTGTAGGTGTAGTACCACAGAAGAATGCGCGATAATAAGTTGTATCACTTGGTGTAACTTGGAATGGGGTTACATTTCCACCAGGGATGGCTGACCAACCAGAAATACCATCTACTGAAGATTGCCAAACAAACGGAGACCCTGCATTTTGTCCGGAAAGCGACAAAGAAACAGTTGAACCCGCACAAGTTATAGAATCAGAAACGGCAGCTATGCCTAATGGTGGCTGAGTTACAGTATAACTAGCAGTAGCAACACAAGATCCACTATTGATAGTTACTGTATATGTTCCTGCGGCTAATCCGGTTATGTCTTCGGTTACTGCTCCATTAGACCAAACATAAGTAGGACTAACAGCACCAGTTAGTGTTAAATTGACAGCCCCATCTGAGGTTCCGTTACAACTTGTAGGAGTTGCTACTCCAGTAAATGAGAATGCAGAAGAAACTGTTCCCGTTGCAGTTGAAGTTCCACCACAACCATTCAAAACAGTAACGGTGTATGTACCTGAAGCTAAACCTGAAATTGTTGAACTTGTAGTATTAACAGTTTGAGTAAATCCATTTGACCAAGTAAAAGTGAATGGTAATTTACCGCCTAACGCTGATACTGTTACTGCTCCATCAGAACCGCCAGGGCAAGATGTATTGGTAGGTGTCATTGTTAAGGTACTTGCTGGGGAACCTGTAGTTTGTGTAATATCTAAGGTGAAAGCGGAAGGTGTAGTAAATGTACTATATGGTTCAACTACTGCGTAGTAAGTGGCTCCGGCCGAAGGCGTAAAGGTATAAGAACCTAATGCGCCACATACATCATCAGCAGTACCAACAACAGTTGTTCCATTCGATGCTAAAATAGTTAAATAGTTATCCCAACTTGTTGCCGTATTACAAGTAGATACAGTAATGCTTGACGCACAAGAATCAGCAATAAACTTGAAGAAAACATCAATAGGTGCACGAGTAGTGTAATTATTGTTATAACATGGCCAATTAGAGGCTGAAAAATTGTAGGTAAATGTTGGTGTAGTTGCTAAAATAGCGTTAGCTAAACCATTACCTGGAGCTGTAGTTCCACAGAAGAAAAAAGTATAAGCAGTGTAACCGCTTTGTACACCACCACAATTACTTCGAACATACAGAGTGTAACTCGTGTTAGATGTTAATCCGATAGCAGTATCAATACTGTTTAAAGTATTACCACCATCTATTACTCCAACACCTTGTGCATTACCCCCAGGTACAATCTGCCAATCGAAACCATTTGTAGGAGTACCTGTAGGTAAATTTGTCCATGAAACCGCAGCTGATGAAGAACTTAGACCGTTAAAGCTTAAACCAGCCGGAGCTATACAGCTTGGTGGAGTCCAAGTAAATGTTAAGCCACTTGAAGGGATAATTAAATTGGTAGCTGTGATACTTGAATTATTAGCTACTCCTGCAGTTGTTGCTGCCCAATCTGTAGCAGAACTTCGGTTATTGTAATCAGCAGTACTGCCACCACGTAAACCTACCTCCATAGTTTGTACTGTTGTATTTTTAAGGAAAGAGCCATAAACGATTTGAACAGTATTACTGGTTTCGTTTAAACGAATTTGAAAATTAAGATCATCCCCGGTTGTATTATAATGACGCCAATGACTAAACTGCATTACTAATGTGCGATTTGGGGCAGAGCCAATTGTTTGATATCTCATTTCTCCATTAGACAACCCCTGTAAATCATCGCCATATGCGGCAATGGCATTATTACTAGCAAAGCCATCACTAATAGGTGTATAGGAATAACTTATTGTAGAACCTAATGCGATTGCTCCGTTTGCATTTAGACTAAATGTAGTGTAGGCTATTCCATTAAAGGTAAATGAAAAACCAATTGGTAAAGCAGGATACGATGTATCATCAATGGTACCTGATGCTGCTACAGTACCTCCCGTTATTGGTGTGTAAGTTGTACTACTTTGAGAGAATACATAGCTTGCTACTTGTGCATTTAAGATATTCCCAAGAAAGGAAAAGACAAATGCGAAAAGAAAACTAACTCTTAGTATAGTTTTGTTCATGCTTATTTTTTTTTGAATTAATGAAAAGTTTTTTGGAACTGTTAAAGTGTAATATTAAGAATTTCGAATCATATCTTATAAGATATTCTATAATCGTTGACAAAAAAAAGAGCCGCACAAATTGTGCGACTCTTATATATTCTTTCAGTATTGCGATTATTCGGCAATAGTGATTTTTCTGTAGGTAGTTTTACCGTTCGCTTTAACGTTTACAATGTAAACACCTTTCGCTACGGCAGTCAAATCTAACTCTGTTTTCAACTGGCCATTACTCATTTGTAAATCGCCTGTATAAACAATTTCACCAATTACATTATGACAAGTAATTTGAACATCTGATGCTTTATCATTCGAAACGAACACAGTGAATTTACCATTGTTCGGATTCGGATAAACAGAGCAATCGAATGAAGTTCCATCGATGTTTTCAATTGCGGTTACTATACCATTGAACACATCTGATGTGTTTTTACAGCCATTTGCATCTGTTACTTGAACTGTATATGGACCTGATTGTGTAATTGTATATTGTTTTCCTGTTGCTCCACTAATCGTAGATGCATTCAACGACCATTGGTATGCTGATGCCGTTACACTACAAGTAAGTACATTGCCTGCCTGAGTAACTACCGGTTTTGCAGGTAATGGATTTACTGTAAGGTTAAGCGTGATAACGCTATCGCAACCTGCAGCTGAAGTAAGGGTATCTTTGTATGTTCCCGCAGCAGTCAATGTTTGACCATTAAACGTGAACGAAGAGCCTTGACAGATGCTTTGATTAAGTGTAGTAGCTTTTGTACTGTTAACCACAAGTGTTAAGGTTACAACGCTATCGCAACCGTTAGCAGAGGTAAGCGTATCTTTGTATGTTCCTGCAGTATTTAAGGTAGCTCCATTGAATGTAAACGTTTCATTAGAGCAGATTGTTTTTGTAAATGCTCCCGTTGACGTAGGTAACACATTCAATGTAAGCGTAACTACTGAATCACAACCGTTAGCTGCTTGAAGTGTATCAAGATAGTTTCCTGGAGTATTTAACGTAGCACCATTAAATGTGTATGTTTCGTTAGCACAGATTGTTTTTGTAAACGATCCGGTTGCAGTTGGCAATACATTCAAGGTTAATGTAACAACCGAGTCGCATCCGTTTGCAGCTTGTAATGTATCTAAATAGGTACCTGCGGCACTTAATGCTACTCCGTTAAATGTAAACGTTTGATTGGCACAAATCGTTTGCGTAAACGCACCAGTAGATGTAGGTAAAACAACTAACGTTAAAGTAACTACCGAGTCGCATCCGTTTGCAGCTTGTAATGTATCTAAATAAGTACCTGCCGTATTTAAGGTTGCCCCATTGAACGAATAGGTTTGGTTTGCACAAATAGTTTGCGTAAACGCTCCTGTTGCTGTTGGTAATACATTTAATGTAAGCGTTACAACTGAATCGCAACCGTTCGCTGCTGATAAAGTATCTAAATAAGTACCTGCAGTATTTAAATCAACTCCATTGAACGTGAATACTTCATTCGCACAAATCGTTTGTGTAAATGCACCTGTTGCAGTAGGCAATACATTCAATGTAAGGGTTACCACTGAATCGCAACCGTTGGCTGCTGATAAAGTATCTAAATAAGTACCTGCAGTATTTAAATCAACTCCGTTGAATGTAAATACTTCATTCGCACAAATGGTTTGTGTGAATGCGCCTGTTGCTGTTGGTAATACATTCAAGTACAAGGTTACAAATGAATCGCAACCAAAAGTTGATGTTAATGTATCAACGTATGCTCCAGGAGTATTCAAATCAACACCATTAAAGGTATACACCTCATTCGCACAAATGGTTTGTGAGAATGAGCCGGTATCAGGGAAGGTTAATACCTGAACAGTATCCGAAGCAAAACATGTAGTACTGTTATTCGTAACTTTAAACACATAAGAGGTAGCTCCGGTTGGAGACGCAATAGCCGTTAAAGAATCAGGATTTGTTACTCCACCTGTAGGCGTCCAAGAGTAAGTATAACTTGGAGAAGTTACAAATGTAATGTTTGGACGTTGATTGAACGAAGCAGTTGTTATAGTATTTGCACACACTGTAGCTGCATCTTCTCTGTAATATATAGTTGATGCGTATGATGTTGCAGTTTGTTTAAACACTCCGTTTTGAGTAAATGATGCATTGTTGAAGCAGGTTTGTACAACAATGTTTGACACTCCATCCCAGTTGAAAGGAGTTGTGAATGTATGGATGTTCGAACCAGCTCTAGGAATAAATGTTGCTGCAGGAGAAACAACAGTAAAACTACCTGTAACAAAAGCAGATAGACTTGTTACTGAAGTTGGCGCCATTTGTATCTCGAAGCCGGTTAAAGGAACAGCATTCGTAGATACTAATTCAAAAATAAGTCCGTTGATGTTACCCGGAGAAACACCTGCAGCGGCTAATTCCGATGCATGAATCAATATTTGATGTTTCGCACCCCAATACCAGTTTCCGTATGGCGCAGGGTAAGTAGAAGTTGTATTTACAAGTGAACCTGTGTCAATGATAAAGTCGTTCACTACCGAACCGTTAAGTGTAACCGGTGTACCAGGACAAACAATTGAAGCAGAAGAAGATGCGTTAACAATAGGCAATGGATTAACAACAACGCTAACAGATTTGCTGATTTGGCATCCTGTGTTTGCATCATTTGCTGTTACTGAATACAACGTAGAAGCAGAAGGAGTAGCTGTTACACTTGCACCTGTTGATGCAGATAATGACGCAGAAGGCGACCACGAGTAAACATAATTAGAATTTGCACTTGCTGCAGTTAACGTTGATGAACCTCCTGTACAAATACTAGGAGAAACAGCAGTAAGCGTTACGGCTGGAGCAGGAGTTACTGCTACCGGAACTGCAACACGTTGACTTTCACAACCGGTGCTAATCACAAAGTTATATAAGTAGTATTGATAAATTAAAGTGTTACCCGGTGATGTACCGAACGAAGCACCTTGAATATTGAAATAACCCGGTAAAGTATAAGGATAAGGGAAGTTAGTTACATTACCTCTCCAACAACCAGGGTTAATTGCGAATCCAATTACATAATTTGTTCCGGCTGGAATTACAAAATTAACCGGTACTGTTTGAGCAACAGTTGGTGTTCCTGTATTTTGAACAGTAGTTACTCCAGTATAAGATGCAATCAACGCACCTGTTCCACTAGATTGACGAACCTCAATAGTAAATGAAGAACCGATTGGTGAACTTGGATACATATCTATTGTAGCAATAGTTACATTTTGCAAAGCATCAAAAACCATAGACGCACCTGTAATGGAAGTAGTTTGGAAACTTCCCACTGAAGTGTATTGGTTCCAAGTATTACCGCCAGGTACTGTTGTATTTTGAGCACCTGAACCAGAAGCAGCTACATAGAATGTTGTAGAATCGGTAACAGTAGGTGTATAATAATAACCTGTATCTAACGAAACGCCCCCAGATGCAGCTGCATACCAATTCAACGTTCCATTACCTGAAGCAGATAAAGTTACCGGTCCAGCGCCACAACGTGAAACAGGAGATGCTGTAGGTGCATCAACGTAAGAGGCTTTAATTGTAACAATATTAGAAGGATTACCACAAACCAATGCACGATAGAATGTAGTATCGATAGGCGTAACTACAGGTGTTGCAGTCGTTGCTCCGGCTACATTGGTCCAAGTACCTGAGGTATCTGCCGTTTCTTGCCATTGGATTGTTGCACCACTTGGAGCACCAACCAGCGACAATGTTGTTGAATTATATGCACAGATAGTATTTGTTGTTCCTGAAGCTGTACCCGTATTGTAACTAATAGTAGTTGATGGCATAACATCATTAGATGTTGCTCCGTCCCCTGCAACAACCGCTGAAGCAGTAAAAACATAATTACCAAGGGCAGACATATTATATGCAGTAGAAAAAGTAACTGTAGTTGTTGCTCCACCTGCTAATGAATCTGTACTTAACACTACATCCGTAAATGCAGTAGGATTAGGACCGGTAACTGAACATGTAACTGTAACAGGATTTAAGGCAAAATTAATTGTTTGTGTACTGTAATTTTTGATAGTCACTTTAACAGTATCTGCAGCTGTTCTACAGCCAGAATTTAATGGGAGAGCTAAAGATGCAGCACCCATATCTAAAGTAACAGGAATTCCATCGAATTCATCTGCTCCCATATCAGGAAGAGTACCACCTCCGTTTACAGAACCTGAAGGACCCGGACGATTTTGACCATCGATATCTGTTGAAATTCCGGCAACAACAACAGCTTTAGATTCTAAAGATGAAGTAGTCGCATTATTGATATGAAGATTAGTAGCAGAAATAAAGTTTGGATTAACAGTTGCTGAAGAAGCATCTAGAGTTGTTCCTGCTTTCCATGTTGCCAGAGAATTGTATGGAGTAGCCCCTACAACACCTGCTTGCCAACCTGTTCCATTCCCCCAGATATCGTTATTATCTGAAGTAAATGTAGTAGTTGCATTCAATCCATAAGAATTGTGAGTAGCCGTACCTGCCGCAGCATTAGAACGTGTATTCACAAACACGTTGTTTTTTACAACATCAACAGCCGTTCCCGTTCTGCGGAAAGCATATGTATTAGCTGTACCGGCTGCAACACCTTTACCTGCTATATGAATGGAGTTGAAATAAAAACTATTATCTGTTGTAGCTGATTTTAATATACCATTATATTCTTGTGCAGCAGTTATTGAATCACCTGCAGCATCCAAACCTAACACAATCATGTTATTATAGTAAGTAGATGTTCCACCAATAGCAGCGATACCATTAATAACAACAGCAGCTGTATTTAAAGGAGCACTGATAGCAGAAATAGTATTATTGAACACCTTATGAATATTAGATGTGCCTGGTGAAGCAACGATTCCTGCCATAGAAATTGCTCCGGTTCCTGAACCACTACTTAATTTGTTGATAGTATTATTAGATACCGTTTGAACACCCGCTGTTGTAGAAGAAAGAGAGATACCGATTACGGATGAGGTAAGTCCGCTTCCGTTCTCCGGTGATAAGTTGGATATACTTTTAATCGTATTGCCATTAATGGTATTGATACCACTCGATGCAAATATACCTCTTGTTAATCCGCCCGTTGATGTACCGGAATAACGGTTAGTTACGTTTTGTATAGTGTTATTGCTGATTGTATTTGTTAAACTAGAGGAACACTGAATTCCTGTAATCAAACCACCTGTAGTTCCGGTTGAAGCAGCAGTAAGCATGTTGTCGGCAACAGTAGTACTACCAATAGTATTTCCTGTAATGGTGTTGTTACCACCCGAACTAGTAATACCTATACATGATGTAGAAATAGTTGGAGTTGAACCAGCAATAGCAAATCCCCCAACAGTATTATTCGTAATAGCTACGTTACCGGATGCCGAGTTTGATATCCCCACTATAGCACCTCCTGTTGTAGATGTAGTAGCAACAATAGCATTATTAGCCGTTGAGCTTCCAACAGTGTTACCATTTACAGTAACATTACCACCTGTACCTGATGTAGATACTCCTATAACTATCCCAGCTGTTGAACCGCTTGATGTTGTTAGATTGATGTTTTGTATTGTATTATTTTGAACTAATGAAGTAGTTCCTGCACTCGCTAAGTTTAAGTTGATACCAAAGAAACGAGTAGCAATTGTACCGGTCATGGTCATAGCGGTTCCCCCACACAATGGAGCAGTTCCTCCTATGGAATTGCCGGTAATTGTATATCCGGTTCCGGTTGCAGAACTTATAAAAATACCATCGTGGATATTAGCCGTTGTATACGTACGTGTTGAAGTTTGGAATATGCTGTTGTTTGTAATTGTCCAACCGCTGTTACCTGCATCGGTACGAATAGCAGAACTTATAACTGTAGCATTAAAAAAGTTATACAAGTTACAATTTGTAACAGTAGTTCTATTAAATGCACCACCCGAAGTTGAATTCAAAGAGTATATCAGGTTAGCCGGAGTTGTTAACCCATCATAAATATTACAATCTGTAATTACGTTGTCAAGAGCACCTAAACCATTTGTTAAGGATGAGCCAAAAGTAATTACACCTGAAGAAGATGTATTATTCACCCCTTTAACGGTTAAATACTTAAGTGTATTGTAAGAGGCATCATTAAAAAACAAAGCAGCCGATCCCGACAATGCAGTATTCTCTAGCGTTAACTGAGAGGTTGTACCTAGCCCGGCAGGTCTACCATCAATTGTGAAATAACTACAGTTATCAAAACGTATTGTTTGTGTTAATGATCCAGAAGTAATACTAAGACCTGTTGCACCTGCTTCAGGACGCAATACAATTGTATTTGTAGCCGATAAACCTAAAGCCGGAATAATTACAGGGAAAGCAGGTTCAGCACTGCTTAAATAGCCGGCTTGCAATTCCCAAATTAAAGGACAAGCAACTCCATTCGATTGAGCGGCAGCAACTGCAGCTGTTATGGTCGGGTAAGTACCCGTTGGACCAATGCTAGATGTTCCGCAAAGTGTACCAGGTAATGTAGCCTGACTTCCACTTAGAGGAGAAGATAACGTAGGGTTATAAGAATAAACCTGATAGTAATATAATGTATTTGAACTTAATCCAACTTGATTAAACGTGTAGGCTGTTCCTGTACTTGCACTTGATGTTGACGGCACAGTTCCAATATATGTATAGGATATTCCATCCAAAGATCTAAAGATTTGGAAACCGGTTTCATTCGTTGAGCTATCTACCCAATTCAATACCATACCAGTTGTTGTAACAGCAGTAAAGGTAAGTGTTGCCGGAGCAGTTGGAGGTGGTGGAGGAGACCAAGTAAAAGTTAATCCGCTTGTAGGTAAAACTGTAGTGCTCGCTGTCATAGTTGCCGCATTAGTCAATCCGGCAGTACTTGCAGACCAGTCCGTTGTAGTTGTTCTGTTGTTAAAGTCTGCCGATGAATTACCACGGAGACCCACTTGAGCAGTATTGGATGTGGCATCAGAAGTCATTGTTCCATAAACTACAGAAATTTGATTCGATGTTTCTGACAAACGAATTTGAAAACTCCAAGAATCTCCATTTAAAGCAGATTGATAATTATCATAGTTCGTCCATTGTACCACTAATGTTCTGTTAGGTGCAGTACCTACAACAGAATATTGTAAATCACCTGTTGTAGCATCTCCTTGCATATCAAAGTTAAATGCAGAAACAACATTGTTGGATGTACCTCCACTCAAAGAAACATATGAGTTTGTAGGAATTGTTCCAAGTGTAATGAAACCATTGGCATTGACACCAAATTGTGTGTAAACCACACCATTGTAAGTAAAATTAAAACCAATAGGAAATGTACCGAAATTGGTATCATCATTATTAGGAACACCCAAGACTGTTCCCCCAGTAATTGGCGTATACGTTCCCGTAGATTGAGAAAAAACATAATTTGCTACTTGGGCATTCGCCATTTGCCCCAGAAAGGCAAAGAAAATGGTAAGTAACAAACTAATTCGTTGAGTAGTTTTTGTCATAATTAAATGATTTGGTTATCTAAAAACTGCATTTGGTTGAAAAACTCAATTTTGTGCAGTGGCACAATAGTACCTATTTTAATAACCACTACAAAGCGAAAATGTTCATAAAATGAACTTGAAGTTCCAGGAAAAATTAAAATAAGCATAAAAAAAACAAGCGCAACGCCATTCCCAAAAAACGTAAAACACAACAACTAAAGCAGATTCGACAATTGAGGAGTCCATTACTAAAAACATATTCAAATACCAAAAAAGAGAAATCCAATTTGTTAATAAAATCATGCAACCGCATACTGTATCTAGGGATCTCTTAACAAATAAGTCAAATTAGTGTACTATCCCGCCAATTGTAATTGTCGTCCCTCAGTTTCCATATATATCCATCCAAAACATAATGCGTTATCTGAGGAAGAGAAAGCAAAGGCACAATAAACGATAACAGCTCATGAGAGGTTACCTGAGGTAAAAAATGAAATACTTTGAAAATCATGTTGTGTTCATTCCAAACTAAAGCATCCCAAATTCCTTCTTCAACAAATGCAAACCCTGCAATAATTAAAACAAAAAGGAACACCCCCTGCTTACTAAAAACGATTCGTAAAAATGAACGATTAACAGTTGATAAAGATGCAGTCTTCTTGTAACCATGCACCCAAATTAAGGCCATGTATGGAATGCCGTGCGACACAACGTTCAATGCAGTAAATGCGATATCAGAGTTAAAAAAAACAATTCCAAAATACCAAGAAAGGACTGTTCCAAATAACAGTAGATTCTTGGGTAAATTGAAGCGACCATACCGATAAACAGAATAGCTTTCCTTTACTATAAACATACCCAATATCAAAAGATACGATATAAAAAAAACGGTATCCGAAATATGAATTGGAGCAAACAGAAAATCATCGGCCACAAACCAACTAAATGTTTTTGGACCACTAAGATGCCAACTGAGAATGGGGTAAATTGTTGCAGTGTAAATAGCCAGTGTATCTATAATAGAAAAAAAATGAGGGAAATTATCCTTGCGCGAATAGATCCGCATTAATCCGTATTGCTGGCGGATAAAATGAAACACGGCTATATAGGCCATTATCCGCCAGAACCAAAGCGGACTTATACTAAACACGATGATTGAAGCGAATAATACAATCAGTGGAACATTGGTTAATAATGACTTATGATTGGTTATCATTTCGGGATCAAAGTAGGTACGGTATAATGTTGAATACACATGTGATACATCTACCAAAAGAATCAACACCACCCACATTGCAGGAGATAATTGTGTCATGGGTTTCCAAAAGGAAGGAAACAACAACAACACTGCCAACACCAGAAACGGGGGCAATAAAATAAAAAACCCGTCAAAGCCTTTCGAATAAATCCACGGTTGATCTTTTGAATTCGTTTGCATCAGCCTAATTTAAAAGTTTTTTTGCAGCTGAAATCCCCTGATAGAAACCTTCCTCAAATACGGATATTCCACTTAAGTCGGTATGTGCGAAAAAGATTTTGTTTTCAATAGACTGTGCTGCTTCGTGTCTTTCTTCCCCTGAAATGAAACCCACTTGTGGCATTATCATTCCGTGTCCCCATATCCAAATATCGATTTGCTCGATTGCTTGTTCTATGTTATTATGAACAGGTTTCAAATCCTTCAGTATTATACCCACCCAATCTTGATGCGTTCTTTCATATATTTTTTTCCTTGCTGCAGATGGCGATTCGTCCGTTATTGGCAGGTAATAAGTTATTACTTTTTGCTTCTCATAGGCATTGAGATGTTGATGGCAAGCATTCACATAGCCTAATGATTCACTATTGAAAATAACATTATCCCAACTCAATGGAACACCTCTTCCGGCAGGCATTTCGCGTAATGTAATATTCGCCACCATCCAAGGGCTATATTGAAAAGCGTCACCTTTAAATGGCTTGCGAAGATTAGCTGATAAAATGCGTTGATTGATATATTGTGGCGTTGCTAAAATTACTTGGTCGGCAATGATTGTCTTGGTTGTACCTTTAAGCGCATCAAAACAAAGTAGATGCACCTTTTCGTTTTCAATAGTGACACTGTATACTAGCTGATTTAATTGACGCTCAGCCTTTAGTTGGGCATCCATTTTTTGAATAAGAAAATTATTCCCTTCCGGCCATGTGAGTACATCACCATATTCTGCATTAGACCCCTTTCCTTTCCGGGAAGCAAAATAGTGAATACCTGCCCAAGCTGAAGTATCCTCTAATGTTGAGCCGTAGTCGTCTTTGCAACAATAATTCAAATAATGCAACAGCACTTCAGCAGTATATTTTCGCTCTTTTAAAAAAGACATAAAGCTGATACTATCTAATCGTTTAGCTTCATCATCGAAATAACTATTACGAAGCGGTAAGGTAAATGCATCTTCGCCTTCTTTGTTTTGAAGTGCACGATAACCTTCCATTAATTGAAAAAAAGAATTGATTTGTGCTTTATCTTCTGCACTAACACCTATATGAGGAACTAAACCATCTTGCCATACACCTTGAAAAAAAACACGTTCTTCCGGATCGCTGCACAGATGATATTCGTTATAGATAGGAAGTCCTTTTTCATCATATCCGGTTATGCTTTCACATTCTTCTAGAAAAGCCATCAGCTCTTTATTACGTATATCCGGAACTGGCAAATAGTGTGCACCCCAGGGATATGCACTGATTTTATTTTTCCCACCTACTGCATTTCCGCCAACCGTATCAGCTAATTCTAATAGGCAGATAGATGTATGTCCGTTGCGCTCTAACCATCGTGCTGCCGATAAACCACTTACCCCTCCACCAACTATTACTGTCTTTTTGTATTCCGTAGAAGATGAAGCCGGAAAATCGCCCGAGCGCAATCGATGCCCAACCTTTGATGCGGCACCAAGAATATTGCCCTTTATTGATGACGCTTTATTGTTATGAATGACAACTTGAATGAGTTTTCCGGCTGCAAGTATTCCTACTGCTGAAGTTACACCTATTACAAATTGTTTTCGTGTCAGCCCGTTTTTACTCATAACGCGACCATTCTTTCTCAAAATAATTTACCAGCGATTGATTATTGAGCTTATTGATATCTGTCTTGCGCTCTTCCATATCTTGTGGGAAGTTCAGCATTTGCTGCATTACAGCGGGCGACAGAAACCGTAACCCTTTAGGATAGTTTGCTTGTGCGGAATCTTGATAACCGAAATCAGCCATCACATAACCCCACTCGCCAAAGGAAGGTACATAGGCATGATATGGAGTGGTTTTAAACCCTACAGCTTCTAAAGTATGTGCCACACACCAATAGGCATTGGGTGCAGCTAATGGTGATGTAGATTGAACCACCACTCTCCCATTGTCGCTCAAATTTTGCTTGACCAATTGATAAAATGCTGTTGAGTATAATTTACCTAAAGCGTAATTGGATGGATCCGGAAAGTCGATGATAATTCTATCAAAAGTAGAATTCGATTTTTTCAACCATTGAAATGCATCTTCATTAATAACTTTTACTTTAGGATTTAATAATGCATGTTGATTGAGTTGTAGTAACAAATTGTTAGTCGTAAACATCTTGGTCATCTCTTGGTCTAGATCTACCAAAGTGATACTATTTATTGATGGATATTTTAATAACTCACGAACGGCCATTCCATCGCCTCCTCCAAGTACCAAGATGGTTTTAGCCGGACTAAGTCCTTTCATCACCGGATGAATAAGGGCTTCATGATAACGGTATTCATCGGCTGAACTGAATTGTAAATTCCCGTTCAAATACAATCGTATATCGCGTGAACCTCTTGTTAATACAATGCGCTGATAGGTTGATGTTTTTGAAAAAATAACGTGATCAGCATAGGTTAAACTTTCAGCGAATGATAGAATTCGATTCGAAAATACAAACCCTGCAAGTAAGAATACAAGTACAAAAACAGATAGGGATTTCAGATACTTTGCCCAATGTAATTCCTTTTCCAATTTGATACATAAAACGAATGCCACCAACACATTCATTATTCCGAAGAAAAAAGAAGTGCGAATCAAACCCAAGTGAGGTACTAAAATCAAAGGAAAAATAACGGAAGCTAACAGAGCACCTATATAATCGAAGGTGAATACTTTCGATACTAAATCCTTAAACTCAATTTTATCTTTTAGAATTCTGAGCATTAGTGGTATTTCCAAACCAACTAATGTACCGGTGATAGCAATCAACAAATAAAGTATAAATTGAAATGAAGCCACTTGTTCAAACAATACAAATAGTATGGAAGATGAAATTCCGCCTACAAATCCAACAAGTATTTCGATTTGTATAAACCACCCCAAAATATTTTTCTCGAAGTATTTTGAAAGAAAAGATCCTATTCCCATAGAGAATAGATACACGCCAATAATAATTGAAAACTGAGTGACCGAATCGCCCAATAAATAACTCGCTAAAGCACCCGCAACCAATTCGTAAATGAGTCCGCAAGTGGCAATAACAAATACAGAAAAAAGGAGCAGAAACTGCATTACTTAACCGTGAATTGCTGCGCCTACAATAAATGCAATGGCAAGTATGAAAGCTCCTGCAACAATAGCCACAGCCACATTCTTATTCTCCACTACTTCTTTGTAAATGTTTTGTGGTGTTACCCATTCAATTAAAAGAAAGGAAACTACCAAAATGGTAATCCCAACAAATGAGAATAGCACCGAGTTGGTTAGATTGGTAATATTGATAATGTTTTCCATGATATATTTTATTTATGTTGAAATCCTGAACCGTATGCGTTTTGACTTTGCGACCAGGTAGTTGTAGTGCCAAAACTAAATAACGACTTACCGTTATAGGTATTAAACGTAAAGTACACCCCATATAAAAGTATGAGGACTAAGTATACTATTGTGTATTTATTCCATTTCATCATTCATCATTTTCAATATCAAAAGGGGAATAATCGCTATCCATCCATCGCTTCTCTTCAAAATTTCTACCTCTGAAATATTGGATTAATGGAATAACGGCCAATAACAACATTGATTTAATCAGATTCCACCAAGTAGGCACATCCGAAAACAAACTGATGTTGTAACGAATAATAGAAGCCGTAGGATCTTTAATAGGCGTTACTAATAAATGATATTTCCCGCTTGGTACAGCCTCTATTAATTTATCGCCATTTGTATTTCCCTCCGACCAAGTTTCGCCATCAGTATAACCGTGATAATACTCTACTCCATATTCAAAGTCTATATCTTCTCCGGTTTTCTCATTTACTAAAGTAACATCCGTTTCAAACCATTGATTATAGACATCTGAGTTTAACCGATAGCTCAAATTCTTAGGCCCGTTTTTAAGTTCGAAAGATGGAGAAACAAATGCTTTTGCATTGGTACTATCTTCTACAACGGCATCAAAGGTTAATACACGTTGATTTGTAGCGTTTAAATTGAAAACACATTGAATACAGATGAATAGAATCAAACTGAGGCCACTAATCTTAAGCACGGTGTCGAAATCCATGGCAAAAGTTTGCGGTTGAATTACACCAATTCCGTTTCGAAGAGGAACTTCATCAGCATTGAAAATAGCCATTACATCGCCCGGTTCTACATAATATCCCTTCAACCATTGAACGGATTGTTTGGCTACTTCGCGAATAATAATTTCAGGTGCATTAATAAACTCGTGTACCTCCATTGAGGACTCTTCAGATACATCATAATGAAATTCCCCGGCAAGTACAATCGGTTTTGCGATATATTTTGAATATAACCGAAAAGGCAATCCATCGTCTTTAATCTCAATTTGATATTGATCTTGCAATTCAAAATTTTTCGCTGTAGGAGCGAGAAACATCCAATGTCCTTCATATTCAGAAAAAAATCGATAACCTACGATTGGATTAAACAAAGTATACTCGGCCCAATAGAAGTTGTATTTCGCATCTTTCTTTACGGCAAATCCGGTAAAGCGATATTTAATTCCCTTGTGTTCTACAATAGAACCAATCGCAACAATCGGTTTATAATCGACCTCCTTATATTTTTTCTCGTATTGAAGATCCCCTCTATCCAACGTATAAGCAGCACCACATTCACACACCATAAACTTGGCCTGTGCATACAAATAAGAATGCATTTCACCCTTGCACTTTGAACAAGGATAAACTTTATATGCGCTTGGTATGTTTTCTTTAGCCGACAAAAGGTTGCAATTTTCTATACTTTTCAAACTTAAAATAATCCCAACTTAACTTTCGACCCAACAAGTACACCACTTTCTTTTTCGGTGTTTTGAGCAATACACTCGCATTTTTGTTGTTATCTTCGAAAATAAAAAGTAAGCCATACTCAAAAGAATCCGGCATTTCAGGCAACTCGCCCTCAATATCCTGATCTTTAATCATGGTTCTTAAAATCATGGTGGCGGCCTCCATTCCTTCGATATTAACAATTGTATTTACCGGAAAATCCCAAAGCTTATTGTTGAACGCTAAGTTTTTATCGCGATTTTGTTGACAGTAATAATATTCACCTGCACTTTCTACTAACCACTCCAGTATATCACCATCTGCAAAATGAATACACCATAAATTATAACATCCCCATGAGGATTGAATTTGATAGCGCCCGATAATTTCGAATTTCTTCAACTCAATAAATCCAATTACTCCAATACAAAGTACATTCATACTTTCGGCAATAGGAAGAACTTTTCGAGGAGAAGCCAAACTGTATTTATATTTGATTTGGCCACAATTAACACAAACCTTTAATGCTGAAAAATCCGACTTGATTTCCATTTTAGCTTCACAGGTTTCGCAATAAAGTTGTTGTCCTTTCCCGTAATACATCTTTATCGTTTAAGTTCAGTTCTTTGTTCACTTTCAGCCTTGAAAAATAGGCACAAATCATCGGCAATATTTCGAGTTTTAGCATCATTTACGCCATTGTAATTCGAAAGAAAAACATCAAAAGTCACTCGTCCATATTCGGGCCAAGTATGCACCGATATATGCGAATCTGTTAAACAAACTACTGCTGTAAATCCTGATGCCGGAAATTGGTGAACCACCTCCCCTAATGAGCAAAGTTGATGCTTTTCAATTTGAGCAACTACCCAAACACGAAAAGCTTCTGCATTTTCCATACTGGAACTATCGTGTGACTGGATATCGCATATAATATGTAGACCGGGTGTATAAGTTGCTTTCATAGCCTGTTGCATCATCTAAAATAATAATATCCATAAAATGAACGAAAAAAAGTATTGGAAACTACTATATATAAAGAGACCCCGCCTAAGCAGGGCCTTTCTATCACTTTTTGGTTGGAGTGAAGATTTGCTTTAATTGATCAATTACTTGATTATTGCCGGTTACAGAAATACTGTTGATCTTCTCTGCAATTCTTTCCACATATTCCATCTCTTTCAATTTGAAAAGCATCTCATTATCTTCCATCAACTTCGCAGTGTTTAGCAAGCTTCTGGTAGAGGCAGTTTCCTCTCTTCGCATGATAGTATTGGCTTGTGCTTTCTTTTCGGCTACCAATACTTGATTAAGAATATCTTTCATGTCGCCAGGCAAGATAACATCTTTGATACCGCAGTTATTTAACTCAACACCAATGGCGTTCAATTTATCTACTACTGCAGCCATCACAAATGGAGCTACTTGCTCTTTGTTTTCCAACAATTCATCTAAAGTATAAGCACCAATGTATTCTCTTAATGCCAATTGTAAAATAGTATATAGTTGTTTCTCGTAGTCTTTGGTTTCAACAACAGCCTTCACCAAATCCTTTACTACATATTGTGCATTGAAATTAACTCTTAGAGCAGCTTTGTCTTTAGTCAATATTTCTTGTCCGGCAATTTCCACTTGCATTTGACGCATATCCACTCGCTCTACACTAATTGGTGTTGCGTTTTTCCAGAAGTAGTAATTTCCGGCAGACAATACTTTCACAAACTTATTGTCGATGAAAAGCAAACCCTTTTCATTTGCACCAACAACATATGCTCTCACATAGATAAGCACCTCTGGCTTCATCATCACAGCTATATCAATAGCATCAATCATTTCAACTTTACTTACATCAACAACAGTGAAAGAATAATCTACGACACCTTTCCAGAAGGCATATCGGCCTGCAGTTAATACACGCTTGAACAAGTTGTTTTCGAATTGCAACACTAACTCCTTATCACTCACGTCTACTACAATCAATCGGTTGGCCAAATTCTCATTCTTCAATAAGATAGACAAATCCATAGGTGCAAGAAATGACTTGGTTAAATCATACTCCATTACATACTCGTTAAGCGCAACGAAATTAAATCCTGCATCCAAGACATTTACCAATGCACCATTTTTAAATACCAAGCCTACATTGTAGGCATCAATTCTTCTGAAAAACATTTTTCTTTTTTTTACTTATTTAGAAATAAGAAAATAGACAACACCCACCATCAGTGTTTAGCGGAGTAGAACTTAAGTAATCTTTCTAAAATCGATTTCCATTAGAGTATTAAACACTCCAGTAGATTCATTCCAGAAAAGCTGCGGTATCCATTCGACTGCTAGCTTCACACCAACTGTAGATGAGCCTTAGGGGCATTGGCCCATCTACGGGCATGTGTTGCTATTTTCTGTTTGCATAGTCGTTTTTAAAGAAGCGACCAACTTCTTTAGGGCAGATGTTGAGTCTGCGCTTGTTGCTATACCCACTTAGCTACTGTTTCTCAAACAGATGGGACTCGAACCCATGACACACAAGTCGGTAAATCTATATGACGGTATATCCATCAATATGTTGACGATACCCGGTGGCTATACAGAAACCACATCTGTCATTTCGATTACCATCCTCCTCACGGAGGAAAAGTTTACCGTTACCGGTTTAAATTTGATGATGACCCAATGTTCGTTTTCCTCACCACTTACACCATTTGGTTTTGGAGGTACTTGAGGCATTGGGCCTGCATTTTGATTTGTTATATTTGTTTTCATTTTACTTCAATTTTTGCTACATCCTTTTTGAATTGTAGCGTTAAATAATTACCCGTCCATCTTTACAATTTTTGGGTGAAATACACCAACGATATTGACTAACTCTGTTTGTGCATTCATTACCGTATGAATATCTTTGTAAGCATGAGGTGCTTCATCTAAACCTCCACCAATCAATTTCACACCATGTGTTTTCAATTCGCTTTTCATGGCTTCATGCGTGATGCTTTGCATAGCTTTCGAACGACTCATTTTCCGACCCGCTCCGTGCGATGCAGAGTTCACAGCACCTTCAACACCTAAGCCTTCAACGATGAATCCTGGGGCAGTCATAGAGCCCGGGATAATCCCCAAAACTCCTTTTCCTGCCGGTGTTGCACCTTTTCGGTGAACAATCACTTCGCGCCCATTCCACATTTCTTTCCACGCAAAATTGTGATGGTTCTCTACCCGAGCAATTGGTTTTTCACCAAGTGCTTTAGCTAATTTTTTGTGAATGATCTGATGACAAGCCGAAGCATAATCACCGGCCAGATTCATGGCTAACCAATACTCCATCCCTTCTTGCGAATTCAAATCCAACCATGCTAAGTGTTTCGCTTCACCCGGTAGTTTTGTTTTCTCCATGGCTATTCGTGTATAGTGTCCGGCTATGGAAGCACCCATTCCACGAGAGCCTGAATGTGACAACAAAGCCACATATTTTCCCAGAGGAATATTCAATGCATTTTGTGCTGATGCGATTTCCACAACACCCCACTCTACAAAGTGATTTCCGGAACCCGATGATCCTAATTGTCGAGCGGCCTTTGCTTGTAGTCCTTTCACAAATGGAATTTCGTCAAACACTTTATGGTCGAGCACTTCATGAGATGCCATTTGTTTGAATTCTCGTCCTCCTCCAAACAAAGTGTGTTCGCTTAATTCGCGCTCGAAGAATTTATCTCTGTTTTTTAATTCTCCTGCGTCAACATTAAAGACACTCAAACACATTCTACATCCGATGTCAACACCAACTCCATACGGAATCACAGCATTATCGGTGGCTAACACTCCACCAATTGGCAAGCCATACCCTTGGTGTGCATCGGGCATCAATGCACCTGCTACAGCAATTGGAAGTTTTGCGGCAATATGCATTTGATTCAATGCTCCTCCCTCAATGTGTTCCATACCATAGGTATTAAACGCAATTCCTTTGGGATTTAATTCGAATAACGTACCGGTTAAACTGTTTAAGTATGCTTTCAAATCTACATCCGAGAGTGTTGCATATTTTTCACGCAACTCGCTTTTTCTTTTTTCTTCCAATAAGCTTTTCGCTATGGGTTCCAGAAGTTCATCTTCTAAAAATGCAGTAGGATTCACCAAAATTGCTTTTAGTATATCGAGTGCATCTTCATGCGAAGTATGCTTAAAGTTTTTCTCCATGGTAGTCATAGCAAGGCTAATAACAGGGCTTTCGGGATATCCGATAGCGCGTAGTTCTTTTCCTTTTAATTTTAACTTTGCCATTGTTTTTGTTTTTAATTTTTAGTGAGCGTAATAGGATTCGAACCTATTAAGCAATGCAATGGTTTTACAGACCATCCCAGCTCTCCATCGCTGGCGCACGCTCTTGGGAGAAGACGAGAATTGAACTCGTGTCTCAGCATTCACAATGCCGTATGTTGCCATTACACTAGCTTCACCATTTTGTGGACAGCAATGGAATCGAACCATTACGCGTGGTGCTTCAAACCACTGCTCTACCATTGGAGCTACCTGTCCTTTTTTGCGGGAGAAGAATGGATCGAACATTCGACATTGTGCTTAACAGGCACACGCTCTGCCACTGAGCTACTCTCCCAAATTGTTGTCCCGGTTGGATTCGAACCAACGCAACCCTCATTAAAAGTGAGGTGCTCTACCACTGAGCTACGAAACATTATTTTTGTTGACCCGGAGCGATTCGAACGCTCACATGAATAAGTTCTAAGCTTATCTCCTCTTCCGTTGGGATACGGGCCATTCTATTTTAGTTGGCGGAGTTGGATTCGAACCAACACAAATCAGAGTCAAAGTCTGATGCCCTACCGGTTAGGCGACCCGCCAATATTTGTTGCGAATCGTCTTGTTGTTTAGTATTCATTGTTTTCATTTTTACTTTTTGTTTTGTATGAGAGACAGGATTCGAACCTATACCTTCTCGGTCCCAAACCGAGTGAACTAGCCATTGTTCAACTCTCAGATATTTTCTTGTTTACTTTCTTTACGAGAAATAAAAAAGCCCGACTCGTTCAAACAAGTCGGGCTTTTCGCGCTGAAGTATATTCCTTCAGACACACAAATTCCAGACTTTATATTTTTGATAGCTATAATCTAAATTGCCATTTACATTTTCGCGATTGCTCGGAAACATCTGCAGACATTGCTTTTTAGAACCCACTATCGATTTATGCCAAAACTTTTTCATCACTTAATTTTTAATTCTATTTACTTAATTCCATTTTTATTGCAATAAAAAACCCGAAACATTTTTTTGTTTCGGGCTCTCGTTTGATTAAAGAAAAAAACTACATAGTCTTCTTCAAACCTTTACGAACAGCCCTATACATGCCATCAAACAGATTCGTTCTTTGCCCGAATGCATTGTTTTGATTTGTATGTTTTATTGTCTTCATCTTGTTTGCTTTTTTTAAAATCGCGTTGCAAATATATGAAGCATTAAATTGTATTTCCAAATTATTTTAAAAATATATTTTTCAAAAAGTCACACAACTCTTTATCTACAAGCATTTCAGAGCACATGTTTTTTAGAATGATTTTTATAAAATAAAAAGCGGTTACACTTTTCAATGTAACCGCTAAATAAAATGTAAGCAAAAAAATTATTCTTTCACCAATTTCACGGTGTATTTCACAGCGTCACCAACATGTAGCATGTATATTCCACGGGCAACATCAGCAATGGATATGTGCGAAACTTCATTTGTAATTTTTCCACTTAAAAGTTCTCGTCCAGTTAAATCAGTTAATACATAAGATAAACCAATGGCTTCATTTGATACTTTAATTTGAACGAATGAAGAAGCTGGATTGGGATAGATTTTCACAACCGCAAAATCAGTTATGTTATTAATTCCTGTAGGTGTAAATGCAACTTCCGAAGAATCCATTCCACCATTCACCGGCAACGATTTCCCATTTTTATCAACAGCTGTTATACCTGAGATAAATGAAACATTTCTGTAATAGCTCAAATTTTTTCCATTGATATTACCGGTAGTTATTGTTGCAATAAACTCTGCAATTTTCCCATTCCCGCTTCGATTCACATGATCGATTCCGGTTACAGCAGTGCGTATTACACCTGCTTTTTTGAAGTCTTTGTGAATGCTGATTTTATTACTGTTCGTTCCAAACCAAGAATTAGTATATCGAAAAACAACAGTATTGGAATCTACAACCTTTGGGTCGTAATTATAACTGAATGCCAAACCATAAATATTTGAAACAGGTGTTGCAGCATCACCTAAAATTAGACTTACAATTAGCGTATCTCCTTCCACCAAAGTATCTTTCGAAAACTGCAAACTCAACTCAGGAGCTCCTGCACGCCAAGGTTCAGGAACATCATCGGTTTTTGCATGTGTTAATCCGAAGTTCAACAAAATCGCTGTAGTATCATTGGCATTAATTACTCCATCACCATTGCAATCAACATGCTTTTGATTTGCACCGTTTGCAATTGTATCCGTCCAATCGGTTGCAGCTTGTCCTTGCCAAACTATAGATGCCCCTGCACGAATAGGACCAGTATTTCCATAAGCAATTCCTATGGGTAGCAAGTCTGCGTTATTGGCTAGTCCATCATGATCAGCATCACCCGGCCAAACAGTACCCGGAGTGAAAACTAGACAGCCATTGGGATTTCCGGCCGTGCACAACGGATAACCGGCTAATGAAGGTGTACTTGATACATTAGCATTTGTTGGATAGTTCGATAAGCATGTAATTCCGGTGCTACTGAAATCTAAAAATGCAACTTTCTTTAACTGCGGTAAACATTTTAAATTAGGATTATTGGCACAAGTAAACGAATAAATTGAATCCGGAAAATCGGCAATACTCGTTATTTGATTGTACGAGCAATCAAAATAAACCAATGCAGGTGGCAAATAAGGAATTTCATTTAACTGTCCATTGGCTACATCCACATCTCCAATAGAATCAGGCAATGCGGGCATAGTACTCAAGAAACTACCACGGCACCAAAGGCGCTTCAAAGAAGCAGGTAACACAGGCAAAGTAACAAACGGATTAGTTCCACAAATTAGACTGATTAAAGTTGGAGGTAGTGGAGGTAACGATGAAAGATTATTCCATTCAACATCTAAATTCTCTAACACTGGCGGAAGTGCAGGAATGATTCCAATCGAATCGTGTTGTGCATCGAGAATGGTTAGATTCTTGAAATATTGAATACCCGAGAGATTGTATATTTTTTGATTACCAATGGTTAAGGTTGTAGTATTCAATA
>Ga0208695_1000509_pt1 | contig 41465 bp, 34 predicted proteins | sample AD_UKC111_MetaG_FD_184449 | JGI IMG/M metagenome (GOLD analysis project Ga0208695, IMG submission 184449) | Active sludge microbial communities of municipal wastewater-treating anaerobic digesters from Hong Kong - AD_UKC111_MetaG (SPAdes)... | ecosystem: Engineered > Bioreactor > Anaerobic >... | reverse complement strand
GGGTTCGACCCCCACTCGCCCCATATGAAGAAAGAGGCTCTCTACAGGGGGGCTTCCCCCACTCGCCCCATATGAAGAAAGAGGCTCTCTACAGGGCTACAGGGCATGGCTGGATGCGTGACGGGCAAGGCCTGGTGCAAGATTGCCATGCCGCTACGGGTGCGTGACGGGCAAGGCCTGCTACAAGATTGCCATGCCCCTACAGGTGCGTGATGGGCAAGGGTCGCTGCAAGATTGCCATGCCGCTACGGCGTGCGTGATGGGCAAGGCCTGGTGCAAGATTGCCATGCCCCTACAGGTGCGTGATGGGCAAGGGTCGCTGCGAGGCCCCCGGGGCATGGCTGGATGCGTGACGGGCAAGGCCTGGTGCAAGATTGCCATGCCCCTACAGGTGCGTGATGGGCAAGGGTCGCTGCGAGGCCCCCGGGGCATGGCTGGATGCGGGAGGGGCAAGGGTCGCTGCAAGATTGCCATGCCCCTACGGGTGCGTGATGGGCAAGGGTCGCTGCGAGGCCCCCGGGGCATGGCTGGATGCGTGACGGGCAAGGCCTGGTGCAAGATTGCCATGCCCCTACAGGTGCGTGATGGGCAAGGGTCGCTGCAAGATTGCCATGCCCCTACGGCGTGCGTGACGGGCGAGGCCTGCTGCAAGATTGCCATGCCGCTACGGGTGCGTGATGGGCAAGGGTCGCTGCGAGGCCCCCGGGGCATGGCTGGATGCGGGAGGGGCAAGGCCTGGTGCAAGATTGCCATGCCCCTACGGGTGCGTGATGGGCAAGGGTCGCTGCGAGGCCCCCGGGGCATGGCTGGATGCGGGAGGGGCGAGGCCTGCTACAAGATTGCCATGCCCCTACAGGTGCGTTAAGGGAAACACATTTCCATTTTTCCCTTGTCAGTTTTGCAAAAAGACGGTAGAATGATTTTAGAAAGAAGAAACGAATGATGAGCCAGAAGATTTTCCCCAAGACGAAGTGCCTTCGCACGCTGTGCGGCAGCGGTGTGGTGGGCTTTGCCTTGTCGGAGTGCGCCTGGTAGTCGTTCATTTTGTTTTAATGTTTCGCAGCCACGGTGCTTCTCCATTCCGTGGCTGTTTTTTTCTTCGTGAAAGGATCAATTCTGGCTCGAGCTGCGGGATGGTACGGTTTTCTGATGATTGAATGAAAAGATGGAGTTGGTAGCATGTCTATTTTAACAGCCCGCAATCTTGGCCTTTCTTTTGGCGCTTTTGACTTGTTTCAGGGCGTGACGTTGAGCATTGCCAATGATAGCAAAATCGGTCTGATTGGACCGAATGGGATTGGGAAGACTTCTTTGTTGCTGATGTTGACTGGAATCAACGCCCCGACGCGCGGCGAGATTTCGCTGGCGCGCGGCCGGCGCCTGGGTTATTTGCCGCAAGAGGCGATGGACGCTTTTGCAGATCGTCAGCACACGGTGTATGTTGAAATGCAAACGGTGTTTGCTGACCTGTTGCAGCAGCAAGCACACCTGCAAGAGCTGGAACAGCTCATGGCTGAAAATGCGGCGGATGAGCGTTTGTTGCAAAACTATGGTGACCTGCAGCAGCGTTTTGAGCAGGCAGGTGGCTATGAGTATGAGTTGCGCATTCAGCAGACTTTGCAGGGGCTTGGCCTGGGCAAGGATTGTTGGAATATGCCGCTCAGTCACCTGAGCGGAGGGCAGAAGACGCGTGCCTTGCTGGCACGCCTGTTGCTTGAAAAACCCGATTTGTTGATCCTGGATGAGCCGACCAATCATTTGGATGTGGATGCGGTTGAATGGCTGGAACATGTCTTAGAAGATTGGAAGGGGGCAGTGCTGATCGTCAGTCATGACCGTTACTTCCTCGATCACACGGTCAACACCATTTGGGAGATGACGCCCTATGGACTGGAGGAATATTCCGGCAATTACAGCGCCTATGTGCAGCAGCGCGAGGAGCGGTGGGCTTTGCAGCAACGCATGTTTGAGGAAGAGAAAACCCGCTTGCTGAATGAAGTGGATTATATTCAGCGCAATTGGGTGCGTGATAGCACGCATGCGCAGGCGTTGGGGCGGTTGCGACGGGTGTCGCGCGAGCTTCGCGCCATTGAACAATATGGTGTGCTGGCAATGCGCAGCGGGCGCAAATGGATTGAGATGGACATTCGTTCAGAGCGTCCGATGGATGTGATTGAGGTTGTGCGGCGGGTGAATGCCTTGCAACTGCCCAGTCATCGCCCTTTGCACATCCGTCCACGCTTGCAGGCCAATGCTGCTGGGGGGGCGATTGCTCTGCGTACGAGTGGGGTGACGGTTGGGTACCCGGGTATGGTCTTGTTTGAAAGCGGCCCGTTGGAGCTGCGCCGCGGGGAATGTGTGGCGTTGATGGGCCCGAATGGTAGCGGCAAGACGAGCTTCCTCAAGACGTTGGTCGGGCAGATCGAGCCGCTTGCAGGTGAAATTGAGACCGGGCCCAGTTTCCGGGTGGGTTATTTTGCCCAAGCTCAGGATGCGCTGAATGATCAGCACACTGTGCTGCAAGAATTGCAGCTGCATAAGCAAATGGACGATGAGCCTGCGCGGGCACACCTGGCGCAATATCTGTTCCGCGGTGAGGATGTCTTCAAGCAGGTCGGCATGCTCAGCGGCGGCGAACGGGCACGCCTGGCGCTGGCCATTTTGGCGCTGGAAGGGGCAAACTTTCTTGTTTTGGATGAGCCTACCAATCATTTGGATATTCCGGCGCGTGAAGCCTTGCAAGATGTGCTTGATGCTTTTCCGGGGACGATTTTGCTCGTCTCGCACGATCGCTACCTGGTGGATCAGCTGGCAACGCAGATTTGGGAATTGCGCGAGGGCCGTTTGCGGGTTTTCCATGGGCGCTATCGTGAGTTTGTGGTTCGTCAGTCCGTTGGACGAGCGCAAGTTTTGACGCAAACGACACGGCAGCCGTTGCGCGGCAATGACAAGGAGGCGCGCCGCCGCAGTCAGGCACTGAGCCTGATTGAGGAGCGCATACATGCTCAGGAGCAGGCTTTGCAGCGTCTGTATGTGGATGTGCAAAAGGCTTCGGAGCGCGGTAATTTTGAACAGGCGCGCACGCTGGGCTTGCAGCTGGCAAAGGTGCAGGCAGATTTAGATCAGTTAATGCAGGAATGGGAAAGCCTGGCCGCCTAAACGCGGCCAGGTGTTTTGTTTTTACTATATAATGATCAAACTATGAGTGAGACTGAACTTTCGCCAACGCCCCAAACAGATGCATTGCCGCCGTTGCTGATTAACTTGAAGCGCGTGGGCGGGTATGTTTTTTCGCGCTTGTTGACCCTCGTCTTTGCCTTGGTGGTGGGGGTGTTCCTCACCATTTGGGTTGCTAACCTGGGTGGGTATCTGGATACGGTGGTGCGCGCCAACATTGATGAAAGCCTGGGCTCGATGGTGCAGGGTGGTTGGTTGAGCGATGTAACCAATGATGTTGAGCGTCAGGCCATCATTGAACAGACGCGCGCCGCCATGGAGGAAGCAGCGGGTCTGAATCAGCCTTTCTTGCTGCGCTGTGTGCAGTGGTTGTGGAAGGGCCTGACGTTGGATTGGGGCACAACGCGCCCCTATTACACGATGGCGCAGGGGTCGCAGCGCATCACCGTGCGCTCCGCTATTCTGGATGCATTGCCGCGCACTTTGTTGGTGTTTGGCAGCGCGAATGTGCTGTTGTTTCTGGTCAGCATTTTCTTCGCCCTGCGTTTGGCGCGTCGGCATGGCGCCTGGCAAGATCGCCTCGTCTCAGCGTTGGCACCGTTGGCAGCTGCGCCCAGTTGGGTGTATGGGATTGTGCTTTCGCTGATCCTGATGTATGTTTTTCACATTTACCTCAAACCATTCAACCAATGGCCGCCGATTACCGATTGGAAATATACGGGGGTCTATCTAAGCTATCTGTTACCGCCAATCGTGGCCATCTTTGTCAGCAAGTTCTTTCAGAGCATTTATGCCTGGCGGACGGTGTTTCTGGTCAATTCCAGCGAGGAATATGTTCAGATTGGCGTAGCAAAAGGCCTGTCAGATCAACAATTGGAGCGGCGTTATCTTTTGCGTCCGATGCTGCCGAATGTGTTGACGAGTTTTGCTCTGATGTTGCTGGGGCTGTGGCAAGAGGTGGTGGTGCTGGAAATTGTCTTCAACGTGGGCGGGGTGGGGCAAATGATGTTCACGGCAGTGCGCTTCTTCGATGTGCGCTTGTTGGTGGCATTGGTGGTGACCTTTGCCTATTTGCTGGTGGTGACAGTTTTCTTGCTCGATATTGTCTATGTCTTGGTGGATCCGCGGGTCAAGATTAGCGGGTTGCGGTCTAGCTTAAGCAGCCCCAAACGCCCTGTGCGGTTGAGGGCGTTGCTGCGCCCTGCGCAGTCATTGCCGCGGTTGCCCTTGCCGCCGCTGACTGCATCGGACAAACAAACCGTGCTGCGCCGGGTGAAGACCGGTGGAGAACGGCGGTTGTACCTGGGCGAGGTGCTGCGTTTTCTGCGCCAATATCCTGGTGTGTTGTTCGGCTCGCTCATCATCCTGGCGCTGATGGTTGTTTCGGTGTATACCCTGGTGCAAATGCCCTATCAAGAAGCGTTGCGGCGCTGGCGCGGTGATCATTTTGTCTGGCTGCGCAACCCGGTCAATGCTTTGCCGACGTGGGTGAACTGGTTTCGCAAGGATGATTTGCCAGAATCGATTGAAATCCGTGCCGATGACCCGATCATTGGCCGGCAAGAGACGGTTGTTTCGGGCAATACCCGACAAATTCGTTTTTCCTTCCCGTTTGATTATCCCTATCAACACCTGCCAACAGATCTGATTGTTTTTTTCACTGCTCGCTATCCCGAAGACCAGAAACCCCTGGTGAGCATGACGTGGGTCACGCCCGATGGTCGCGAGTTGAACATCGGTAGTTTTTCGATTACAAGTTCCTATTCTTATTACATGTTCAACGACGATCGGCTTGAGCGTCGTTTGAAGGTGCCCTTTGTGCGCGAGGGGCTATTTTTTGCTCCGGGGACGCGTGAGGTGTTGCCGGGGCGCTACGAGTTACAAGTGACGGCGTTTGTCTTTGACCCGCAATCGGATGTGCAGGCTGACTTTGTGCTCTATGGGCAGGTGTGGGGGGCGGCGGGCACGGATGGTCAGCGTCGTGATGTGGGCTTTGCGTTGTTGTGGGGCACGCCGGTTGCGCTGGCTTTTGGGTTGCTCGCCGCGGCACTTTCTACGTTGATGACGTTGACCATTGCCGCAATCGGTTCCTGGTATGGCGGCTGGGTGGATGAGTTGATTCAGCGCCTGACGGAAATTAACATGATTTTACCGTTCTTCCCGGTCAGCTTGCTGATTTATACGCTCTATTCAAAGAGCTTTTGGGTCATCTTGGGGGTGACGGTGTTGCTGAGTGTTTTTGGCCCGGGGATTAAGAGCTTCCGCTCGTTGTTTTTACAAATCAAAGAGATGCCCTATCTTGAGGCGGCACAATCCTATGGGGCGGGGGATGGACGGATTATCTTTCGCTATCTCATCCCACGCATTGGTGCCATCATTGTTCCGCAGGTGGTGGTGCTTGTGCCCAGTTATGTTTTTCTGGAGGCTTCGCTTTCGATGCTCGGCCTCTACGATCCGCTTTCGCCGCCAACCTGGGGGCAATTGGTGTTGCAGGGGCTTGATACGGGCTTCAGTCAGGGCGCCTATCACTTGTTGCTCTTGCCGGCGGCTTTGTTGTTGTTGACGGGCTATGCTTTTTTGCTGCTCGGCTTTTCGCTGGAACGGGTGTTTGAGCCACGCTTGCGACAGGAATGAGCTGCACTTATTGCCGATAGAGGCCGGACCAGCGGTTGCGCAGCACGCGTAGCACTTCGCTGCCCATTTCAATGGATTCGCGCACATAACGCGCCAATTCGCCAGTTTGGCCTTTGGTGTCGCTTTCGTCGCGGTTGCTCCATTCGACTTCCACTTCAACGATGCGATAGCCGAATTTCTCAAACAGGTAGAGCAGTTCCACATCATAGGCAGAGACTTTCCAGCCTTTGGGGCGTTGCTTTTGCTGAAAGAATTGCAAGCGCGGGAAGGCGCGCAGGGCGGCGGCGCGCCGGCAACTTTTGAAGCCGCATTGTGTGTCGCTGATGGTGGGCAGCAAGACGAGGCGACGCAAGGTGCGGAAGATGAAACTGCCCATTTTGCGTACAATCGAGAAGCCCTCGCGCCCGGCGCCGCGGCTGCCGATGACGACATCGGCGCCCTGCGCGTAGTGCGGTAGCAGTTTTTCGACCTCGCGCAGAGGGGTGGATTGATCCATGTCGGTGAATAGCACAATGTCAGCGCGGGCTTGTTGGATGCCCGCCCAGACGGCAGCCGGTTTGCCACCGTGTGGAATATCAAGCAGGGCGAAACCGGCATGTTGGCTGACGAATTCCTGCAACAGGTGGCGACTGTCATCATTGGATTCGTCGTTGACAATGATGACTTCCCATGGATAGGGCTGTTGGGTCAGGTATGCCTGCACTTCCTGAAGCACGCCGCGCTCCAGGTTTTTTTGCTCGTTGTAACAAGGGATGACAACGGAGAGGAAGGGCTGTTCCGCGCCTGTTTGCATGAAAACCAATTATACCCCAGGTTGCACACTCAGGTGTGCGCTGAGTCTGATTGCATGTCGCGGCTTGCAATCAGATCAATCCCTGTTCCCAGTGCATTGGAGAGCACAACCTGCCCCATGGTTACGGGAGCTTCAATTTCCAGCTTGCGGATTTCTGCCAGCAGCTCGGGGATGCGCGGTTTGGGGAAGGGTGCTGAGGTAGCAATTGGCAAGAGGGGATGAATGCCGCCGCGCACGCGCACTGTGGTTGCAACCATGCGGCGCGGGTCGGTCAGTTCGGCGCGCACATACTCATGGCCGCGCTTGCAGCCATTGGCGACCTTGACAATCGTTTCACCCTCGCGGGTCACGTCCAGGGTGCAGCCTTTTGGGCAAGTAATGCAAATGACTTTTACCGTTTCTTCCATGGGCTCACCTCTTGATCACGGCAACGGTTAATTCGTTGGCGTGTTGTACATCTTCGTAGTGTTTGGCTGTCAGGGTCATAGTGACCATTTCGCCGGGGCGGGCATAGGGTTCGCCTTTGCGCGCCACCAGTTTATCGCCACTGCGCACTTCCACCCACACGGGTTCTTCGATCGGTTGGCGGACGCGCATTTGCAGGCGCACGTCACCTTCGGTCAGGCTGACGCTGTTCATGGTGTGCGGCACGACATAGCGCACATTTTCTGCGGCTTTGAGCTGCACCCGTTTGTTGTCGGGGGGCAACTTTCCCTGTGCGTAGAGTGCGGCGCGTTTGCCGGCGGTGCGTCCGGCCTCGGTGACCCAATCCACCAGGTCGTAGACGTGCACGACATTGCCTGCCGAGAAGATGCCCGGCACGTTGGTTTGAAAGCCATCGTCCACAAACGGCCCGCCGGTGATGGGGTCAAGGTTCACGCCTGCTTTGCGAGAGAGTTCGTTTTCGGGGATGAGGCCCACGGACAGCAGCAGCGTATCGCAGGGGATGATTTCTTCTGTGCCGGGGATGGGCTGCCAGCGTTCATCTACCATCACTGATTCGATGGCTTCAACGCGCTTGCGTCCGATGATGCGTTTGACGGTGTGCCGCAGTTGCAGGGGGATGTCATTGTCGAGCAGGCATTGCACGTAGTTGCGCGTCAGGCCGGTTAGGTAGGGCATGATTTCTAGCACCCGTTCGACTTTGGCGCCTTCGAAGGTGAGGCGACGGGCCATGATCATGCCAATATCGCCCGAGCCGAGGATGACAAATTGTTTGCCGGGCATGTAGCCTTCGACGTTGACCCAACGCTGCGCTGTGCCGGCGGTGTAAACCCCGGCCGGGCGCGCCCCGGGTAGGCGAATTTGGGCGCGGGTGCGTTCGCGGCAGCCCATGGCCATGACGACTGCTTTGGCCTGCACTTCGACCATGCCGCTGTGCTTGCCCATGGCCAGAATGCGGCGATCGGGGGTTACATCCAGCACCATCGTATCCATCAGCCAGTCCACGCCGACGGATTTGGCTTCGTTGATGAAGCGCTGCGCGTAGCTTGGGCCGGGCAGATCTTGTTTGAAGATTTCGACGCCAAAGCCATTGTGAATGCATTGCAGCAAAATGCCACCTGGTTCGAGGTCGCGCTCAATGATCAGCACATCTTGAGCGCCGTTTTGGCGGGCGGTGATGGCGGCTGCTAACCCACCCGGGCCACTGCCGATGATGACGACATCATAACGATCTTTGATCATCTCATTCCTCCACGGCTTTGGTGGGGCGGGTCAGAAAGTTGGAACCGACCCCGCGTTTGGTAATTTCGATCGGTGACACGCCCAGTTCTTGGGCCATAATTTGTACGACGCGCGGCATGTCGAATGAGCCGAGGCAGCGGCCAGTGCCAAGCCAGGTGCGGCGCTTGATGGCATCGTAGGTGCGCGCTGGAATGGGTCCGTGCAGTTCGGCGACGATTTCGCCTTCGGTGACCAGTTCGCAGCGGCAGATGACGCGGCCATAGCGCGGGTCTTTGGCAATCAGGGCGGCTTGCTCGGCGCGGCTCAGCTCGCGGAAGCGTGGCCGCGGCGTGCGAATTGGGTTCCAGTCTTTGCGGGGCGTCAGCTTCTCGCCGGCATCGCGCAGCAATTCGATCACGCGTTCAGCAATGGCCGGGGCGGCGGTCAGGCCGGGCGATTCAATGCCACCCAGGTTGACCAGGCCTTGCACTTCGGCGGGAATTTCAATGATGAAGTCGTGGTGATAGTCCAGGCCGGGGGTGCTGGCGTTGCCGGTGGCGCGCAGCCCGGCAAACGTGGCGATGACATGGCGGGGATTGAGCGATGGCACGAGCTGTGCGGCTCCGTTCCAGATTTCTTCCATGCCTTGCGGGGTGATGTCTTCGTTGTCTTTTTCGGCGACAAGTTGCGAATCGGGACCAACCAGGGTGTTGCCGTGCAAGCTGGCAAGCACCAGAATGCCTTTGCTGACTTCGGATGGGACAGGGAAGAGTACGTTATGGATGCTGGTTTCGGCTTGATCGAGGATGCAGTATTCGCCGCGGCGCGGGGTGATGCGAAAGTCGGGGCGCACGCCGGCCTTGTGCATCACTTCGTCGCTAAACAGCCCGGCAGCATTGACCACCCACCGACAGCGAATTTCGCCCCTGTTGGTGCGCACGCCGACAATCCGGCGGCCCTCGAACAAAAAGTCTTCAAAGGCGGTTTCCAGCAGAATCTGCACGCCGTTTTGCAGGGCGTTTTCTGCTGCGGCAAGGCTAATCAGCAGGGTATCAATCAGCCCGGCGGAGGGGGTAAATAACGCACCGCAGGCTTCGGGGCTTAGGGCGGGTTCACGAGTGCGCAATTCATCGCCGGTGAGAATGACCGCTCCGGGGACGCCGTTTTGACGGGCACGTTGTAACAATTCTTCGAGGCGCGCCATTTGTTCGGGGCGGCTGGCAACGACATAGCTACCGCGTCGTTCAAAGGGCACGGATAATTCCGCAGCAACGGTATCCCACATCGGGTTGGCGCGCGTGTTCATGGCGGCTTTGAGCGTGCCGGGCAATGGGTCGTGTCCGGCGTGGATGATGGCTGAGTTGGCAGAGCTGGCGCCCATGCCTACATCGGCTTCTTTTTCGATCAGGATAATTTTCTGGTCGTATTGAGATAGAAAACGGGCCACCATGCAGCCCACAACACCGCCGCCAATGATGAGCACATCGCAGGTTTGAGACATTGCCTCTCCTCAAGAAACTGGGATGCGCTTATTTTACTCCAAAAATGAGTCTTCGGCAGGGACATTGCGCCATTGGGGTTTGTTGCTGGAATGAGCGCGGTATAATAGGGACATCTTTTGCTGAGAAGGAGTTCTTGTGAACTTTCAAAAAATTTGCGTTTTAGGGTTGGGGTATATTGGTCTGCCAACGGCTAGCACGTTTGCTACTGCGGGGGTGCAGGTGATCGGTGTAGATGTCAACCCGCAAATTGTGCAGTCGTTGCAAAATGGTCAATTGCATTTGTATGAGCCGGGGTTGCGTACCCTGGTGCAGGCGGCGCTGCGTTCGGGCAATTTGCGCATCAGCGCCGCACCCGACGTGGCGGATGCCTACATCATCGCCGTGCCAACGCCCTTCTATGCGGATAAGAGCGCCGACCTGAGTTACGTCGTCTCGGCAGCGGAGAGCATTGTGCCGCATTTGCAGCGCGGCGCCTTGGTGGTGTTGGAATCAACTTCGCCGCCGCGCACAACTGTGGATGTGGTGCGCCCGATTTTGGAACGCTCTGGGTTGAAAGCCGGGCAAGATTTCTTCCTGGCCTATTCGCCTGAACGTGTGTTGCCCGGGCAAATTTTGCGCGAGCTGATTGAAAACGCGCGCGTGATTGGCGGTTTTGATGCTGCTTCAGCGGAGGCGGGGCGTGATTTGTATCGCATCTTCGTTAAGGGAGAAATCTTTTTGACGGATGCGACGACGGCAGAGATGGTCAAACTGATGGAAAACACCTCTCGCGATGTGAACATTGCCATTGCGAATGAATTTGCCCGCCTGGCGGATCGCTTTGGCGTGGATGTGTGGCAGGCGATTGCTCTGGCAAACCGTCATCCGCGGGTGCAGATCCTCAACCCTGGCCCGGGGGTGGGTGGGCATTGCATCAGTGTGGACCCGTGGTTCTTGGTGCAGGCTGCGCCCGATCTGACGCCGCTGATTCATACCGCCCGCAAGGTGAATGATGGTCAGCCGGCGTTTGTGGTCGAGTGGGTGCGGCGCGTGTTGGGTGGCGAATTGCGCGGCAAGCGCATTGCTGCGTTGGGGCTATCCTACAAGCCGGATGTGGACGACTTGCGCGAAAGTCCGGCGATTGAGGTTGTTCATTTGCTCAAAGAAGAGGGGGCGGCGGTGCAGGCGTTTGAGCCGTTCAAGCCGCAGCCCAATTTGCCCGGACTGCCGACGGTGGAGCGCCTGACGGATGCCTTGCAAGATGCTGAGGTGATCCTGCTGCTCGTCCGGCATAGCGAGTTTTGCCAATGGACACCGGCGAACCTGTTGGGGCTCACCCCGGCGCGCGTTTTGCTGGATGCGGTTGGCGGTTGGAAGGCGGCGGATTGGCAGCCCGCCGGGTTTACGCTTTATCGCCTGGCAGGTGGCCAATAGTCATGCGCGTGCTCTCAATCTTTGGCACTCGTCCCGAGGCAGTCAAGATGGCACCGGTGGTGCAGATGCTGGCGCAAACGCCCGGCATTGAAAGCCGTGTGTGCGTGACGGCGCAGCACCGGCAAATGCTCGATCAGGTCTTGGAGTTGTTTGACATTCGCCCCGACCTGGATTTGGACCTGATGCGCCCGAACCAAAGCCTGGCGGAACTTACCGCAGCGATTCTGACGCATCTCGACCCGCTGCTGCGGGCGGAGCGCCCTGATTGGGTGTTGGTGCAGGGCGATACGACGACGGTGATGACGACGGCTTTGCTGTGCTACTATAACCGCATTCGTGTTGGTCATGTCGAAGCGGGCTTGCGCACGGCAGATAAGTGGCAGCCGTTTCCTGAAGAAATCAACCGCCGGATTGCTGGGGTGGTGGCCGATTTGCATTTTGCCCCAACCGAGCATAGCCGTCAGAATCTGTTGCGCGAGGGCGTGCCTGCGCGACAGGTGGTTGTGACGGGCAACCCGGTGATGGATGCCTTGCGCCAAATTGCCCGTCGCCCGGCCCCGGCAGAGGTTGAGCAGCTTTTGCAGCAATGCGGCATTGGCCCGCAGGGCCGTCAACTGGTGCTGGTGACTGCACACCGTCGTGAGAATTTTGGCCGTCCGCTGGAGCAGATTTTCCAGGCGTTGCGCAGCCTGGCCGAGCAAGAACCGCAGATTCACATCGTATATCCGGTGCATCTCAATCCGAATGTGCAGGAACCGGCCTATCGGCTGCTGAATCAGTTGCCCAACATTACCCTGTTGCCGCCCTTGGATTACCTGAGCATGGTGCATTTGATGAAACAGGCTGTGTTGGTGTTGACCGATTCGGGTGGCATTCAGGAAGAGGCAACCGGGCTGGGCGTGCCGACGCTGGTGTTGCGCGAGGTGACCGAGCGCCCGGAGGGGGTGGAAGCGGGGGTGCTGAAGCTGGTCGGCGCCGATGAACAGCGCATTGTGTCAACGGCACAGCGTTTGCTGCATGACAAGGCAGCGTATCAACAAATGGCGCAGGCGGCCAACCCGTTTGGGGATGGACACGCAGCGGAGAAAATTGTCGCGGCGTTGTTGGCCTATGATGCGTGAGGGCAGCATTTGTGTTTTGCCGCGCCTGAGCGGCTTGGGCGGGCCCACGTCGTTCCAGGGACGGTTTATGGCCGGGCTGCAACAGCGCGGCTTGCGCGCACATCATGACCCAACCGACCCGACGACGCGGGCGGTGTTGGTGATTGCTGGCACGCGTCATTTGGAGTGGTTGTGGCAATTTCGCCGGCGCGGGGTGCGCATTGTGCAGCGCCTGGATGGGTTGAACTGGGTGCATCGGCAGCGGGCGACGGGCTTGCGGCATTATTTGCGTTCTGAGTGGGGCAATTGGTTGCTCGCGACCATCCGGCGCAGTTTTGCGGACCGGGTGGTTTATCAGAGCGCGTTTGTGCGCAATTGGTGGCAGACGCGCTATGGCGCTGTGCGCAGCCCGGCGTTTGTGATTCACAATGGCGTGGATTTGAATATCTTCAGCCCCCAAGGTCCGGAGCTGCCGCCAACCGATCGGGTGCGCATTTTGTTGGTTGAAGGCCGTTTCGGCGGCGGTAACGATTTGGGGTTGTGGACGGCGGCGCGCCTGACGAAACTGTTACGCCCACAACTGACTCAACCGTTGGAATTGATGGTGGCCGGGGAGGTGCCGCCGGCGCTCAAATCGCCGGTGGAACAAGCGGCGGGGCAGCCGATTGCCTGGGCGGGGGTGCTGCCGCGTGCGGATATTCCGGCGCTCGATCGTTCGGCGCATATCTATTTTTCGGCAGAAATCAACGCCCCTTGCCCCAATTCGGTCATTGAAGCCCTGGCCTGCGGCTTGCCGGTGTTGGGCTTTGCCATCGGCGCTTTGCCAGAGCTGGTGCAGGGCGATGCTGGACGGTTGGTGCCCTATGGTGGCAATGCCTGGAAGCTTGACATGCCGGCGGTAGAAGACTTATCTCAGGCGGCACAGCAGGTGTTGGCCAATTTGCCGCATTTCCGTGCCGCAGCGCGCGAGCGGGCAGAAACTGCCTTTGGCCTGGATCGCATGATAGATCAGTATTTGGATGCTTTGTTGGGCTGAGTTTGTCTAGCCTTGTGCCGGTTTGTGACTGGCGCGGCGCACCCCGAACCGGTATAATAGGCCGCAGGAGAAAACCAATGGCTGCTGAACCTACGCGTGCAAGAGTGAACCCGGAAGTGGTAGATACAACCCCGCTGCGCCGTCCGAGCTGGATTCGGGTGCGCGCCCCGAGCGGAGAAACCTATGAACAATTACAGATGTTGATGCGGCGCAAGGCGCTGCATACGGTGTGTGAAGAAGCTGCCTGCCCGAATATGGGCGAGTGTTGGGGGTCGGGTACGGCAACGTTTTTGATGCTGGGCAATATCTGCACCCGCACCTGTGGCTTTTGTGATATTCAACATGGCCGCCCCGAGGCGTTGGATTGGCTTGAGCCGGAACGCGTGGCGCAGGCTGTTCATGCCATGGATTTGAAACATGCCGTGATTACGAGCGTCAACCGCGACGACCGTCGCGATGGCGGCGCGCCGATTTTTGCCATGGTCATCCGGCGCATTCGGCAACTTCAGCCGGGCTGTTCGATTGAGGTGCTCATCCCCGATTTTAAGGGCAGCCTGGAGGCGTTGCAAATTGTTGTTGCGGCGCGTCCAGAAATTCTCAATCACAATGTGGAGACGGTGCCGCGCCTGTTCAAGCAGGTGCAGCCGCAAGATCGCTATGAGTGGGCAGAGGCAACCCTGCGCAATGCCAAGCGACTTGACCCGGATATTCTGACCAAGTCGGGCATTATGGTTGGCCTGGGCGAAACGCTGGACGAGGTCAAAGAGGTGATGCGTGACCTGCGCTCGTGGGGCGTGGATATTCTGACGATTGGGCAATATTTGCAGCCGAGCCGCAAGCACTTGCCGATGCAACGCTATGTGACGCTGGAAGAGTTTGCCGAGTTGAAGACCTTTGGCCTGGAGATTGGCTTCCGCTGGGTGGAAAGCGCTCCGTTGGTGCGTTCTTCGTATCATGCGGCTGAGCAGGTGCGCGCACTCAGCGCCGTACATCAACAGCTTTACGGTGCAGCGGGCTGATTCGGTGGTAGAATTGCAGGGCTACTTTTGGAGGAGTGTATGCCCTGGAACAAACGTTGGTTTTTGATTGGTGTGGTACTGACCGTGTTGGTCAGTCTATTGTCGGCCTGCGCGGGTGTAGGTGGCCATGCAGAGTGGGCTGGAATGTGGAGCGCGGATGTGCCGGAAGGTAATTTCCGCTTGTTTGTCAGCCCGGATGGCCAAAGCATTCCGCAGCTGGATGCCGAGCTTGTCTGCGGTGATGTGGTGCTGAAAGGCGCGGTGATTGGCGTCAATCAGGGCTTTGCTGTGGATAGGAATGGCAATTTCCGCCTGACTCATGCGGATCTGTTGGTGATTGCAGGCCAACTGAGCGGCACAGAGGCTAGCGGCACGTATACATTTGGCACATGCAGCGGAAATTGGAAGGCGACGCTGACCGCTGCTCCGCAAAATGTGGTGCGCGCCGGTGATGCCTTGTTGGATGGGGCAACCTTTGTCAAGTTGGTGCGCTATCATCGCTATGCTTTGATCAATCAGTTCAAGCAGCTCACTTCGGCCATTCTCAAGTCTGAGGACCCGGATATGCAGATGCGGTTACAACAGAAGATGATTCTGCTCAGCCAGGACTTGCAGATGCCCAATCAGATGGGAGAGATGGCCCTGGAGCGTTGGGTGGATGATGCCCTGGTGCGTCAGGAAGCGCAACGACGCGGCATCAAGGCCAGCCGCAGTGAGGTGGATGCAGAAATCCATCATTTGTTGGGCTATTATCCGGAGGGAACGCCGACCCCGCAACCGGATTTGCCAGCTCCAACCAGCATCTCGAAGAAGCTGTTCGATGAAAACTGGGCGAACAGCCTGGCTGATATTCAACAACAAACTGGCCTAACCGAAAGCGAAGTCCGGCAGATTTTTGAAGGAACTGTTCTGGCGCGCAAGCTGATGGAGGCGCTTTATCCCGATTTGTATGGTGCGGAAGAGCAGGTGCACGTACGGCATATGGTGTTCGCCGATCAGCAAACGGCACAAGGTGTGGCCGATTTGATGCTGGCTGGCAGCCGTTGGGAAGACCTGGCCGCGGCTTCGCTGGATACGGATACAGCTGCGAACGCGGGGGATTTGGGCTGGATCGGGCGTGGGGTGCGCAGCAGTGCCTTCGATGAGGTGGCCTTCTCGTTGGAGATTGGCAAAGTCAGCGCACCGGTGCAAACCGAGGATGGCTGGGAGTTGATTCAGGTGTTGGCGCGCGAGACGCGGCCCTTTGACGATGTGCAGCTTGTGCGTCAGCAGCGTTTGGAGCGTTGGCTGCAAGGGCAGCGCACAGCTACCCTGCCGGATGGTAAGCCGATGGTGGAGCGCTTTCAGAACTGGCAGGTGCTGATTCCATATGGCCCGGCGCTGCCGCCGGAAGCATTGCAGCTTTTGCCGCAAAATGAGGTGCCGCGCTAGAAACATGCGCTTGTGTTGCTGCGCCCCGCTGTCCTTGAGGGCAAGGGGGCGCAGCTTTTCTTTTCAGGATGTGTGTTGTGAGCAATCGCAAGAAACAGGTTTATGTGGTGGTGCGTGGGCGAAAGCCCGGCCTCTATGCGCACTGGGCCGGAGCCGGGGGCGCCGAGGAGCAGGTGAGCGGGTTCGATGGGGCACAGTTTCACGGCTTTTATGAACGCGCCGATGCCCTGGCCTGGCTGCGCAGCCTGCAACAAGACTTGCCGCCCGAATTGGCACAGCTGTTGCAGCAGGAACCGCAACCGGTTGAGCCGCCGCTGGACCCGCTACGCGTGTGGCTGTATACCGATGGCTGTTCGCTATCCAACCCCGGGCCGGGCGGCTATGGGGTGGTGATCTGCTATCAGGGGCATCGCCGTGAGCTTTCGGGCGGCTTTGCGCTCACGACCAACAACCGCATGGAGATCATGGCCTGCATTGTTGGGCTGCGGGCGCTCAAGCGCCCGATGGGGGTGATTTTGTTCAGCGACTCGCGCTATGTGGTTGAGACGATGACGCAGGGGTGGGCACAGCGTTGGCAGGCCAATGGTTGGATGCGCACCCGGCAGCAGCGCGCCGAAAACGCCGATTTGTGGCAGGCGCTGCTGGACGTGTGTGCGCAGCATCAGGTTGAGTTCCGTTGGGTGCGTGGGCATAATGGCACGCCCGAGAATGAGCGCTGCGACCGTCTGGCGGATTGGGCGGCGCGTCAGCCAAATTTGCCGCCCGATCCCGGCTATCAAGCCTGAGCTCTCTGCGCTTGACCAATAAACTGAAAAATCCAATACATTTGCTTGCGCTTGTTGTATAATCAAGTTGTCGCACGGATTCTAGCACCAGAAGATCACTTCCCTGGCGACGCCTGGTGAGTCAGGAAAGGGACCCAAATGCATAGGCTGATTTCTCGCAGTCTTTTGTTGGCTGTGTTGCTGATGGCAATCTTTTCTGCCTATGCAACAGCAGGTGCAGCAGGTGCGGCCTCGCCCCTTTGTCAGTGGCGCCTGGTGAGTGAGACGCCGACAACTTATGCTGTTTCAACAGCACCGGATGCAAGCGCCTCGTATGCTGGGGCAAGCATTGCGGTGGAGTGGCAAGGCCTTTCGGTAACGCATAGCTGGACGGAGCCGCCCGCCACCCTCAAGCCGGGTGATAAGCTGTCGTTTACGGTTTCCGTTTCCTGGGAGAGCCGCGATCATGATTCGGTTGGCGGGGTGCAAACTTCAATGATGTTTCCTGGGGGGGAGAGCGTTCAAGCCCGGCGCGACTCGATCAAGTTTCGCACCGAGCCAAGCGGATCGGTTGCTAATGACTATGTTTGGACGGTGCCGACCGGTTCTGCACCTGCGGCGACCCTGGAGATTGTGGCGTATGCCGATGCTGCCGTTGCTGGCGGCAATGTGCGCTACCAATACCGCTATGTGTGCGAGGAACAAACGGCGACGGTCTCTGCCACACCGCGCAAAACGCTGACGCCGGTGGCTTCTCCAACCATCACGACAACGCCAGCCTGCTTTGGCTGGACGGAAGAGGAGAAGCTGAAGAACATTCTGCAACGCTATTATGCCGTCATTCCCAAGGGACGTGTTAGCACCGGCGAGCGCAACAATATGTTGGACTTTTTGGGCTTCCCTGGCTATAGTGAGTTTGTTTGTGGCGGGTATCAATCCAAGGTGCTTAACTTTTTGAACGCGCTCAAGTTCAGTCAGGATCCGTGTGAACAGGTGTTGTTGGAGAAATGGGAATATGCACCGATTCAGGCCTGGTGGGGCGGCCATCAGGCGGTTGTGCTGTATCCCTGGGCGACCAACTGGATGGAGACGGGGTACATTCTGGACCCGTGGATTGAGCAAAAGCCAATGGTCTATGCTGTGCAGGATTGGGCAACCTATTTCAGTGTGGCGGGGTTGAGCGGGCCGCTGGGACGTGCTGCAGAAAGCACTGTGGGGGGCACGTTCATCGGCATTGGCCCAAGCGATGTTTATCGTGAGGAGGGAGCTTTTCCGGTGTTTGGCGGCGAGTATGCACCGGCGGGGTTGCAAAATCTTTCCGCTGCGGAGCTGGATTATATCAAAAGCTTGCCGCCTGAAAAACAAACGTTGTTTCGCAAATTATCGAAACCCCAACAGAAGTATTACCTGCAAATGAAGATGAAAGATCAGCAAGGGGTACGCAAGGTGGTGAGCCACTGTCCATTGACCCTGTACGTCATCAATGCACAGGGGGCGCGCAGCGGTGTGGTGGGGGATGCGGTGTTGAATGAGCTGCCGGATGTTCAGTTTGCCATTTTCCCCTTGCAGGATGGCACGTATTACACCGAGTTGCTCTATCCCGAGCAGGCAGGCTACACCCTGGTGCTGCAAGGCAGTGATCGCGGTCAGGCTTATCTTTTGGTTGGTCAGGCATTGACCCTGGAAGAGCCGACAGGCGTTCAGCTCTATCTCTTTGAGGCTGCGCCGGGGATGGAGTACCAATTCCAAACCGAGGCGCTTGGGGCGCTGCTTACCTGGCAGAGCGGGGCGTTGCCGCCGCAATTTTTGCCGCCTGGCAGCGCGCCAGAATGGCTGGAGCGCTTGCCGGCCCTGGCGGTTTTGGGGACGGAAGCTGAAGCTGAGGCGGTGCCTCCCTCGCGGGCGGACTGGAAGCGGTTGGTGTTGGGTGGGCTGGTTGTGGGGGGCATCGGTGGGCTTGGCCTGGCGGGGGCACTGTTGGGGCTTTTGATGCAGCGGAAGGGGGCAGCAACCCCACATCGTTCAAGTTGCAGCTGGACGATGTGGGTGCTCTTGTTGGTGGTCTCGTGTTTGCTGATGCTGGGTGGGGTTGTGATGGCAGCCTTTGGCTATTGGCGAGATTGAACTTTGTGCAATGCCTGGCAAAAAGCAGCATACGGCGCGATACTACCCCTATGAATATTTGGTGGATTCGGCGCGACCTGCGCCTGCAAGATAATCAGGCCTTGCAACTGACTTTGCAGGGCAGTGCAGATGGATTGTTGCCGGTCTTCATCCTTGACCCGGCTTTGTTATCTGCCCCTGCTCCGAACCGGCAGGCGTTTTTGTGGCAGGGGTTGCGGGCGTTGGATGAGCAGTTGCGCCGCCGCGGCAGCGGCCTGATTGTGCGCACTGGCCCGCCGTTGGAGGTGCTTTCTCGGCTGCGGGCAGAAACAGGGGCGGCGCAAATTGTGGCCGAGGAAGATTACACCCCGTATGCACGCCGTCGTGATGCGGCCATTGCTGCGGCCTTGCCGCTGACCCTGGCGGGTGGTCTGACCGTTCATCATCCGGCGCAGGTGTGCAAAGCGGATGGAACGCCCTACACCGTTTTTACGCCGTTCAGCAAGGCCTGGAAAGCGCTGCCGCGCCCGGTGAGCATTGCCCTCGCACCGGATAGGCTGCCGCCGCTGCCAACAGGCCTTGCCTCTGATGCCTTGCCGGAGGGTCAACCTGCGATGCGCTTTGTCTGGCAGGCCGGTGAAGTTGCAGCTGCGCAACGCCTGGCCGATTTTTTGGCCGGCCCGATTGCGGACTATGCGGATGATCGCAACCGTCTCGATTTGGATGGCACTTCAACGCTTTCGCCTTACCTGCGCTTTGGCATGATCTCCGCCCGGCAGGCGGCCCTGGCCGCTTGGCAGGCGATTGAGCAGGGCCTTGGACGCGGTGCCGAGACGTGGTTGAATGAGCTGATTTGGCGCGAGTTCTATCAGGCGATTTTGTATCACTTCCCCGATGTTTTGCAGCAGGCTTTCAACCCGAGCTTGCGCAACATTGCCTGGCGCGATGCGCCGGAAGACCTGCGCGCCTGGCAGGAGGGTCGCACAGGCTACCCGGTGGTGGATGCATGTATGCGTCAATTGTCCGGCATGGGCTGGATGCACAACCGCGGGCGGATGATTGTGGCGTCTTTCCTGGTCAAAGATTTGCTGCTCGATTGGCGGCTGGGCGAACGTTGGTTCATGCGTTGGTTGGTGGATGGCGACCCGGCGGCCAACAACGGCGGCTGGCAGTGGACGGCGGGCGTTGGCACGGATGCGGCGCCTTATTTTCGCATTTTCAATCCGCTGTTGCAGGGTCAAAAGTTCGACCCGCAGGGCGATTTTGTGCGGCGTTGGCTGCCAGAGCTGCGCCGTGTGCCAACTGCCTACATTCACACGCCCTGGTTGATGCCGGAGGATGTGCAGGCAGCGTGTGGCGTGCGCATGGGCCGTGAGTATCCGTTGCCGATTGTGAATCATGCAGCAGCGCGAGACCGCACCCTGGCTGCCTATCGCGGTCGCTAGCGAGATTGCCGTGGGGCATATAGGCAAGTTGGCTATCGTCAAAGGCGACTTTTTTCCTCTTGCTTGTTTCAAACAGTTTGTACTATAATCCAGACAAATCTTATTGTATAGGGAGTCTTATGACAATCAAAACTGTAAGCGTTGATGCCGTTCAGGTAGATGGTTTCAAGATTGAAACAAAGTCAAGGCAACATGTTGCATATGTTGACCAACCTGTGTCGGGTGGTGGAACGGATGCTGGCCCGACGCCGTTGGAGTATTTGTTCGTTTCGCTGGCCGGCTGTATCGTGACCATTGGGCATATCGTTGCGAAGCAACGCCGATTACCGGTGCGTAAGATTGAAGTGCACGTGGAAGGCGAGCTGGACACCGATGTCTTAATGGGCAAGAGTTCAGAGGCACGATCAGGCTTTTCGGCAATTCGCGTTCATACCCGCATTGATGCGGATATGACTCAGCAGGAAAAAGAAGAATTTTTGCGAGAAGTGGATGCGCGTTGCCCAATTTCAGACAACATTCATAACCTGACCCCAATTGAGTTCGTTGTTGAGTAAGACAAGTTTTTGATTGCAAGGCGAATTGAGGAACGGTTGGTTATGATCAGTCAACTTGACAGAAGGTGACAAAGCACTTCCCTTGGGGTTGTTTTGGCAAGCAGATGTCTGTTGACAGAATCTTGAACAACAGAATGGGAGCAGGGCAATTGCCTGCTCCCATTCTGTGTTTCGAGGGGAGGACTTTAATCAAAAAAGGTGGTTGTGAAAAACGATAGTAAAGCCAACAGGATTTGAAAGCCCACAAGCCCAAGCAGTATGTATCCAAGGATGACCAAAGCGCTGTTGGGCTTGGCGGCCCGCACGTTTTGCCCTTCGGCCAGTTGGACAACGCTGCGAGCTGCCTCGCGCGCGGTTTGGCCAAGTGAGCGCAGTTCTACGCCCGACCAAACTTGCCTCGGGTGTGCTTGAGGGACGATGACCCATTGCCCGCTGAAGTCATTTAGCCACAGGCGCAGCGCTTCTGAGGGGTTGATTGCCAGGTTGGAAGGTAGAACAATGGCTTTTGCAGCAGTGAGTGCTTCATCAGGGATGCCCAGGTTGACATCCTGCGCGGCGGTTGGCAAGGTGGGGGCCAGACGGTTGAGGGCAGCGCGCACTTCGTTGGCAAAGTCTTCATCGCTGGCGTGTAAGATCAGCACCGGGAAGTTGGCCTGACGCTCTTGCAGGGTGCGCAATGCCTGTCCACTGTCGCGCCGCAGGGCCTGGATGTGATAGCTAAGCCAGATGCTGGCGATGATCAGACCGGTTGACATCTGCAAGATGTTGAGCAGCAGATCGGATTCGGTGTTGCCACCCAGCACCTGACTGAGCAGTTGAAAGACGAGCTGCCCGCCAAAGCCCAACAAACTCAGCACGCTGATGAGGATGAAACCATAGAGGTAGATGCGCCGCGCCAACGAGCGCCGGGCGTGCTCACTCATCTCGTCGCTGCGTTGCGTTTCTTGTCCAATGCGCAGCCAAAAGATGAGCCAGTAGAGCAGCCCAGTCAGCAACATGGCCAGGGGGCCAATCAGCGGTTCATTGCTGCCGAGCCAGTTGGGGTGGACGATGCGCTTCAAGGCCTCGAAGCTGACCAAAATCAGACCCAGGTAGACGGTAAAACAACCGGCGGCAGCCAGCAGATAGCGATAGATGCGTTCTGTTGCTGCTGAACGAAGTGCATCGGGGATGCTGTGAATGGCCTGTTGTAGCGTGCGGCGCAGGTAGGCCCATAGGGCGCCAAACACCAGCCAGCTGCCAATTTGCCCGCTTTGGTTGGTCACCCAGTCCAGCGAGCGGCCATCTAAGATGGTCAGCAAGACCTGATTGAGCAGCGTGGCGCTGAGCACCAGGATGACAATGGCACAAATGATGCTGAGAGCAAACAAAATGCCCAGACGCAACAGCGACAGGGCTTCTTCGGGTTGGCCGAGGGAGCGCTGAATGCGCAACCACCACACGATCCACAAGGGCAGGCCAATCAGCGTCAGGGCCAGGGCGTTGACGGCCACCGTGGTCAGGCTGCTAGCTTGCGGGCCAAGCAGCTGAATCAAGACATCCAGCAGGCGAATGACGCCAACCACTGCCAGCCCAAGCCCGTACAGCATCCAAACATACCGTTGCAAACGACGCGTCTCCAGCCAGGCTTCAGCGGGGGTGTTGCTTTGCCAATCGCGCTGCAAGATGCGCCCAAAGTAAGCGAAGGCCAGTAGGTTGACCAGGATGGCGGCCAGGTTATCGGCCAGGGTTTGGTTGCCACCAATCCAGGCGGCGCTAGCAGGTTCGCCGAACAGGCTCAGCAGGCCGCGGCTGAGGATGGCCAACACGTTTTGCACAACCGGAATCATCAGCCCAATCAGCACGCCGTAGAGGAAGAGTGCCCGCACGCGGCTGTTGCGCTCTTCTGCATCGCGTTTTGCATCGCGCTGCACAGTTAACCAATGCAACAAGAAGATGGGCAGCGCCACCAGCGTCCAGGCCAGCGAGCGCGAGACCTGCGTGGCCAGGTTGCCGACCAGGGTCGAATCGAACAAGATGCGAAACTGACCGATGATGCCCCAGATGAGCACCTGAATGCCAACCAACGCCATCAGGTAAAAATAGATGCGACGGACGGTTTTCATGAGTGCTCCTTAGGGCTTGACCGGTTCTTGATACCAGCTCCAGCCCCACAGGGGGTAGGGCATTTGTGTCAGGTGCCAGCCATCGGGTGTTTTGGTCAGGCGGGCCAATTCATCATTGCGGTATGAATCGATCATGCTATTTTGCGTTTGGACGACGCGCACCAGGGCGGTTGAGCTGCTTTCGTCCACGGTTTCCAGGCGAAAGACGTATCTTTGGATGTCGCTGTTGTTCATCAACAAGTCTGATTGAAACGTTTCCAGGTCGGGTTTGTTGGGTTGGTCGGCCAGCAAAGCGTAGGCGCGTTCGTAGTCTTTCTTTTGCACGGCCAGGATGTAGTTGTGCACAATCGCCTCGGGCGTTTCATCCGTACGATAAGAGGTGCTTCGCCGGGCAAGCGTCAGCGCCACGACCGCCAGGGCAATGACGCCAATGCCAATCACAATGGTGAGGAGAAATTTATCTTGTTTCATGCTTTTTATTGTACACGAAAACAAGCCAAATTTACACAACCTGTCAAATCTGTTCAAAAGGTGACATTTGTCGCTTGCAAAATTCCGTTTTCGAGATATAATAGTTCTGAAATGGAATAAACAAATTCCGAAACGGAACAAAAAATGACGCCACAACGGTTCGACGCCCTGGACTACAAAATTTTGACCTTTCTGCAACGCGATGCGCGCTGTTCGGCAGCTGATATTGCCCGCGCCTTGCAGGCCAACGAGCGCACCATTCGCAAGCGCATTGACCGGCTCACTCGTTCGGGCGCCGTGCGCCTGACGGCAATTGTGGACCCGGCCGCATTTGGGTATGTGGAGACGGCGGATATTTTCCTGGAAGTGCAGCCAGAGTTTGAAGAAGCTGCCCTGGCACAGTTGATGCAGATGCCCAATATTTCCTATGTGGCCTTTGGGCAGGGCACCAATGATGTGTCTATTGAAGGACGGTTTCGCAGCAACGATGAAATGCGCCGTTTCTTGCGGCATACATTGCCGGGGATTGCCGGGGTACAGGTCAAGGGATACGCACTGGTACCGCGCATTTTGCGCAATATTGATGAGTGGATGCCAGCGGCAGAAGATTTTGCCGTTGAGACGCAAGACCAAGATTAATTTTTTTTTGGAGGAGACTCGATGGAACTTCGTCACTTTTTGGATACGCAAGATTTTAGCAAGCAGGAATTGTTGGACCTGATCAACCTGACGCGTTTGATTAAAGCAGCAGACAAAGAGGGCTGCACGCCGCCTTTGTTGGCGGGGGCTTCTCTGGCGATGATTTTTGAAGAGCCTTCAACGCGCACCCGTGTGTCGTTTGAGGTGGCAATGACCGAGTTGGGTGGCCATGCCCTGTACCTCAAGCCGGGCGAGATTCACCTGGGCGTGCGCGAATCGCTGGGCGATACGGCGCAGGTGCTCTCGCGCATGACGGATGCCATCTTTGCCCGCACGCTCAAGCACGAAACGATGCTTGGCCTGGCGCGCACGGCTACCGTGCCGGTCATCAATGGCCTGACCGATTACAATCATCCAACGCAGGTTGTGTGTGATGTGTTGACGATGATGGAACACATGCCGGCTGGCAAACGCCTGGAAGATTTGCGCGTGACTTTTGTCGGCGATGCGACCAATGTGCTTTCTTCGCTGATGCTGATTTGCACCCGCCTGGGCATGCATTTCACGCATGCGGCACCGCAGAAATATCAGGCCCCGGCAGAATGGCAGGAGATGGCGCGGCAGAATTGCGCTGAATCGGGCGGCACGTTGCGCATTACGGAGGATCCAATCGAAGCGGTGCGCGATGCCGATTTCATTTACACCGATCTGTGGTGGTGGGTGGGGCAGGAAGACCAAATTCCGGAACGGCGGGCAGCGTTCATGCCGCGCTATCAGGTCAATATGGAGCTGCTGCGTCAGGCACCGGCGCATTGCAAGGTGATGCACTGCCTGCCGGCTTCGCGTGGGGTTGAGGCGACCGATGAGGTGTTGGATTCGCCCCAATCCATCATTTTTGATCAGGCGGAGAACCGCTTGCATACGGAAAAGGGCATTTTGGCCTGGCTGGTGGCGCCGCGGTTGCTGCGTCCGACGGCTGAGCGCAAAGCCGAACACGCAGCTAAGATCGAAGCATTCCTGGCTGCTCACCCGGCGGCATAACCAGGATTGGAGAAACACATGACGACCCCTCAGACTTCTCAAAAAGGTTTCAAGAAGGTGTTGCGTGGGTTGGATATGACCCTGTTCACCGTGTGTGCGATTTTGGTCATTGATACCCTGGCCCCTTCGGCGGCGATTGGCCCCTCGGCCATCTCGTGGTGGCTGATTACCCTGGTGTTTTTCTTTGTGCCCTATGGCTTGATCACCGCGGAGCTTGGCACAACTTATCCCGAACAGGGCGGGCTGTATGTGTGGGTCAAGCGTGCCTTTGGCCCGCGCTGGGCGGCGCGCACGACCTGGTTGTATTGGATCAATGTGGCCTTGTGGATGCCATCGGTGTATGTGCTGTTTGCGGGCATGTTCTCGCAGCTGTTCAACCTGGATCTGGCGTTGTGGGCACAGATTCTGCTCGGCATTGCCATGACGTGGATTACCGTGTGGGTTGGCATTTTGTCCTTGAATATCAGCAAGTGGGTGCCCAATATTGGCGCCTTCTTCAAGGCCTTGATCATGGTCGTGATCGGCATTGGGGCGTTCGTTTACGCTGGCAAGCATGGCGTGGCCAATGACCTTTCGTTTGTCAATCTGTTGCCCTCTTGGGATGCTGGCCTGGCCTTTTTGCCGGTGATCGTCTACAACTTCATGGGCTTTGAGTTGATGTCCGGCGCTGGTGATGAGATGACCAACCCCGGCCGGGATGTGCCGCGGGCCATCATCACCGCCGGCGTTTTGATTGCCGTTTTCTACATGCTCGGCACGGTTGGTATGTTGGTGGCGCTGCCGCTCGAACAACTTGGCCTGGTGTCGGGGATCATTGACACGCTGCGTCTGTTGTTCGGTGAGAGCGGACTGGGCGGCATATTGGTGCTGGTGCTGGGCCTGGGGGCGCTCTATACGTTGTTTGCCAACATGGTCACCTGGACGATGGGCGCCAACCGCACGGTGGCGGAGGCAGCTGAAGAAGGCGAGTTGCCGGCCCTGTTTGGTGAAAAGCTGAGCAAGCAGGATAGCTCGCCGTTTGGCGCATATCTGATTACCGGTGTGGTCTCGACGTTGGTGCTGGTCATCTATGGCCTGATGGCCGGGACAAACGAAGAGCTGTTTTGGAGCCTGTTCGCTTTCAGCTCAATGATTTTCCTGATGCCCTACCTGGCGCTTTTCCCGGCCTTCCTCAAGCTGCGCCGCATGGATAGCGCTTTGCCGCGCCCGTATCGTGTGCCGGGGGGCAAGGCTTTCCTGACCGTGTTGGCGGTGTTGTGTGAGCTGTTCATCGTTCAGGCGATCGTCTTCTTCGTCTGGGTGCCGGGGCAGCCCATAGATTGGGCATATGCTGTGCCGGTGTTGGTGGGCGTGGCGCTGACCCTGGTTGTGGGCGAACTGCTCATCCGTGTTCCCAAGTCCAATTAGGAGGTGTTGCGATGCCTGCTTTGTTGAATTCCACCCCGCGTGCCGATGGGTTTTTCATGCCGGCGGAGTTTGCTCCGCACGCTGGTTGTTGGATGCTGTGGCCTGAGCGCCCGGATAACTGGCGCCTGGGCGCCAAACCGGCGCAGCGCGCCTTTGTGGCGGTGGCAAGTGCCATTGCTCAATTTGAGCCGTTGACGATGGGCGTTTCGGCGCAACAGTTTGCCAATGCGCGCCATCTCTTGCCGCCGCAGGTACGGGTGGTGGAGCTTTCGTACAATGACTCGTGGGTGCGTGATTGTGGCCCGACCTTTGTGACCAATGGGCGCACGCTGCGGGCGGTGGATTGGATTTTCAATGCCTGGGGCGGCCTGGAGGGCGGTTTGTATTTCCCCTGGGATCTGGATGATGCCGTGGCGATGAAGATTGCCGAACTGGAACGGGTGGACCGTTACCGTGCGCCGATCGTCTTGGAAGGTGGCTCGATCCATGTGGATGGGCAGGGGACGCTTTTGACAACCCGAGAGTGTCTGCTCAACCCCAATCGCAATCCGCAATGTTCTCAGGCCGAGTTGGAACAGATTCTGGCGGATTATTTGGGCATTTCGCACATCGTTTGGCTGAACCGCGGGGTGTACAACGACGAGACGAATGGGCATGTGGATAATATCGCCTGTTTCATCCGCCCCGGCGTGGTGGCGCTGAGCTGGACCGACGATCGGGACGATCCGCAGTATGAAATTTCGCATGAGAATTACGAGATTTTGCGCGCGGCGCGTGATGCACAGGGACGCCCGTTTGAGGTGCATTGTATTCATCAGCCCGGGCCGATCTATATCCAACCCGAAGAAGCTGAAGGCGTGGATGCCGTTGAAGGGACGCTGCCGCGTCAGCCGGGCGACCGCATGGCTGGGTCGTACATCAACTTCTACATGGCCAATGGTGGTGCGGTGGTTCCGGTTTTTGGTGACCCGCATGATGGCCCGGCGCTTCAGGCTTTGCAGGCGCTCATGCCCGAGCGCAAGGTTGTGGGCGTGCCCGCCCGCGAAATTTTACTCGGCGGTGGCAATATTCATTGCATCACACAGCAGCAACCGGCGGTGTAGGGCTTTTGTCGGTGCATGGCACAGTGCGCAGCAATCGCTGCGCACTGTTTTTTTGCCGGTTTGCTCATTCTCGGTGCAGCAAGGGGCTAAGGTGGTACAGGCTGTAGATGGTGAAAATGCTGCTGTTGAGCAATGCACTGACTGCGTTGACCGTCAGGTAGACCCGGCGGGCGGCATGGGGCGCATTGGTGCTAGCGGAGGAGCAGCAACAGTAGCAGCCCGGAGAGCAGGGCGCCAACGATGGTGCAGGCGGTGTTGACCCAATCATTGTTCAGCCAGGATAGGCCGCGTATTTGTGTGGTGGGTGTGCCGCAGGTGTGCAGGGGGTGACGTTCGGTTTCTTTGTTGCAGCTTGGACAGGTGTAAATGGCCTGCCAGGTGGCGCCGAGCAGCGAATCGGCCAGGCTGCCTGCCAGACCGCTCAGGCCAATCAGCAGGATTATCAGCAGGGTATTGCCGAAGGAAAGCGATGTCGGCCAAAAGAAGGCGGCAAGCGTACCGATGAACAGGGCGCCGCCGCTCGCCGCCACCGTTCCGGTCAGGGAAATGCCGCCAGAGCTGCCGCGCTCAACCGATTGTCCCGTGGTGATCAGGCGCGGGGCGCGGCGGCTCAGCACCCCCAACTCGGTTGCCCACGTGTCGGCATTGGCTGCGGCCAGGGCCCCGGCACAGGCGGCCCAGGCCCAGCTCCAGCCGGGTTGAATGCTATACACAATCAGAAACAGCCCGGCGATCCCGCCATTGGCAAAGACTTGCGCAGCGTCGCGTTCATCTCCTTTGGAAAACTTTTCATTCAGCTTGCGTTTGCGCTGACGAAACAGGCGTGAGAGGGCGCTGGAGGTGATGAAGAACCCCAGCAGGAGGGCGGCCCCGCCCCAACCGCCCAGGCCAAAGAAAATTGTGCCCAGGCAGATGGCGGCCAACGCGCCGCTGCGGTTAAGGGTGCGCAAGCGGTAAGCAACGGCAGAAATAAGCACAGCCAGCAGAAAACCGATGAGGAGGGTGGTGAAGGAAAAATTTGTCATTATAAAAAGAAGAGGGAGAGTAGCAACAGGATGGGTAATAGGGCGCTTGTGCCCCATAGCAGATAACTGATCAACCGTTGTTCGCTGCGACGGTAAAAGAACATGCCCAGCAGCCAATCTCCGACCAGGCTGAGGCTGCTCAGCACGGGCAGCAGCAGCAAGCTGGCGGCAGGGCCGGGGGGCAAGGGCTGACCGGTTGGGTCAAAGCCGAGCGACACGCTTTGCCGTTGGGGGATGAGGATGCTGGTGGCAATGAACAGCATCAGGTTGAGGGCCAGGGCAGAGAGGAACAAGATGCGGATGGGCAGCAGCAGCCACAATTCTTGCACAAAAGCAGCTGGACGGGCTGAGAAAGCGGACATGGGGCTGAGGCTGCCCATTTCGACGCTATCGCGAAAGGTGCGCAAGAAGGTTTTGGGGTCTTCGGGCGAGATGACATAGACCCGCGCCGGGGTGGCAATGAGCAGCAGGCCCTCTTCACTGCTGGCAAGATATTCAATTGGGCCCAGGTCGGGGCTGTTGCGGCTGCCTAGAAAGGCGCCGGGGAGGGCAAGCAGGGGGCGCGGGAGCACAAGCCCTGCCTCGGCAGCCGGGCGCACCCATTCGACCTGATCGAATGGAATATCCTCGGCGCGCAAGCCCCAACGCAGGCGCAAGCCATCTCGGCCCAGACTGTAGACGGCCTGGAACAGTGCATAGATGCAGTAGGCCAGCAGTGGCACAGGGGTCAGCAAGAGCAGGGCGCCCAAGAGCAGCGCCATGAAGCTGACCCCGGCCGGTTGTTGTGTGGCAAGAAAGAGCAGCCCGCTGCCCAGGGCCAAACAAAGCAACAGCAGCCCGCTCAGCAGGAACAGGCCGCGTCGTTTGGGAGGGGAGAAGAGGGTTGCGGCTTCTGGCATGGAATGGGGCTAGCCAATCACTTCGCGCAGTGCCTGGCAGACGGCTTCAATTTGTTCATCGCTCATCACGCCGGAGAAGGGCAGGGCCAGGCCGCGTTCGCCCAGGTCTTCGGTGATGGGATAGTGCCCCGGGCCGTAGCCAAAGCGCTGTACCATGTAGGGCTGTAAGTGGATGGGCAGGAAGTACGGGCGCACGGGCACGCCGCGTTCCGCCAGGCGCTGGGCCACCTGATTGCGGTCGAGCCCGGCGGCCAGGCGGATGACATATACAAACCAGCTGACACGCGTCGTTTCGGGGGCAATCCAGGGTGTTTCAATGCCGGGCAGGTTGGCCAGCAACGCCTGATAGCGGTCGGCCACGCGTTGGCGTCGGGCCAGCAATTCTTCCAGACGGGCCATTTGCGCCACGCCCAATGCTGCGCTGAGCTCATCCATGCGATAGTTGTAGCCCAGGTGCGTGTGTTGCAGCCAGGTATCCCCGGGGGCGCGGCCCTGATTGCGCAAGGCGCGCATAAAAGTAGCGGCTTGGTCATCCGCCGTGACAATCAGCCCGCCCTCGCCGGTGGTGATTTGTTTGTTGGGGTAGAAGGCGAACACAGCGCTATCGGCCAGGGTGCCGGCCTTGCGGCCCTTGTATTCAGCGCCGAGTGCCTCGCACGAATCCTCAATCAGGGCCAGGTTGTAGGTTTGAGCGATGGCGCGCAGAGCGTCCCAATCAGCGGGTTGCCCAAAGACATCCACGCCGAGGATGGCGCGCAAACGGCCGTGTTTGGGGGCGCCAAGCCGGGGCAGCCAGCGTTCTGCGGCGGCCCCGCCCTGCGTCAGGTCACGGGCAGCCTCGGCCACCTGACTCACGTCCAGGTTGCCGGTGCGCGGGTCTACATCCACAAAGATGGGGGTTGCCTGTTCAAACAGCAGCACATTGGTTGAAGCGACAAACGAGAAGGGGCTGGTGATGACCAGGTCACCCAGGCCAATATCGGCAGCGCGCACGCACAGGTGCAACCCGGCGGTGCCAGAGTTGACGGCAACGGCGTGCGGCAAGCCGGTGTAATGCTGAAAGGCTTGTTCGAAGGCCTGAATGCGCGGCCCCATGCTCAGCATGGGGGTTTGCAGAACTTCCATCACCGCCTGACGTTCTGCATCGCTCAGGTCGGGGTTGGACATAGGGATGGTTATGGGGGTCATGATTTGAATTGTACTCCTATGCGGCGGTATTGCAGAAGGTTTGGGCAGCCTGAATGGCCTCATCCAGCGGGACGATGAAAGCCTCGTCACCGCGGCGCGGTTTGAATTCAACCCCGCCCTGTTTGAGCGAGCGCTCGCTTACCGTCAGGCGCAGCGGCAGGCCAATGAGGTCGGCATCAGCAAATTTGACCCCGGCGCTTTCCGTGCGGTCATCGAACAGCGGCTCCAGACCGGCGGCGCTCAATTGCTCGGCCAGGCTTTGCGCGGCTGCATCCGGCAGGCCACTTTTGCCGCTGAGCAGCACCAGATGAATCGGATAGGGGGCAATGGCAAGCGGCCAGCATAGCCCGCGCTCATCGTGATGTTCTTCGGCAATGCAGGCAAGCAGCCGTCCGACGCCGATGCCATAACTGCCCATGATGACCGGGCGGCTTTCGCCCTGCTCATCCAAAAAGCGGCAACCGACTGCGTCGCTGTAACGCGTGCCCAGTTTGAAGATGTTGCCAACCTCGACGCCGCGCTGCAAGCGCATGGGCGCCCCGCAGGTCGGGCAGGCCGAGCCTTCGGCGGCAGCGGCCAGGTCGCCAATTTGTGCGGCTTGAAAATCGCGCCCATAGTTGACGTTGCGCAGGTGATAGCCGGGCTGATTGGCACCGGCAACCAGGTTGGGGCTGAGCGGGATCAATTCATCTACCACAACGTGCGCGGCGGGCAGTCCGACCGGTGAGGCATAGCCCGGCTCGGCCCCGGCAGCGCGGATTTCTTCTTCGTTGGCCGGGCGCAGGTCTTTGGCGGATAGCAAATTGGCCAGTTTGGTCTCGTTGATCTCCATATCGCCGCGCACGATGGCGAAGACAAACTGTTCACTGCCGTCGTTGCGTGTGGCGATGAAGAAAACGGCTTTGGCGGTTTGGGCGGGCGAGATGTGCAAAAAGTCTGTCAAATCGGCAATGCTCGAGGCCCCCGGTGTGGCGACTTTTTCCAGCGGCAGGGGGTCTTCTGCGGGTGGGGTGGGGCGGGCAAAGCGCGCCACCTGTCGGTTGGCCGAATAGCCACACGAATCGCAAAACAGCAGCGAATCTTCGCCGATGGCGGTCAGGTACATGTATTCATGGGCCAGTTTGCCGCCCATCATGCCCGTATCAGACTGTACGGCAACGACCGGCAAGCCGCACCGGCGGAAGATGTTGAAATAGGCCTGATAGTGGGCTTGATATTGTTCATCCAGCCCTTGCCAGGTTGCATCCAGGCTGTAGCTATCCAGCATGGTAAATTCGCGCACCCGGATCAGTCCGGCGCGCGGGCGCGGGTCATCGCGCCATTTGGTTTGAATGTGATAGATGAGCGCCGGGAGTTGTTGGTAGGAGCGGATTTCATTGCGCACCAGGTCAGCAACGACTTCTTCATGCGTCATGGCCAGCACCAGGTCGCGGGCGTTGCGGTCTTGAAAGCGAGTGAGCTCCGCACCGATTTGGTCATAGCGCCCGGTGGCCTGCCAGACGCGGGCCGGGTTGACAACCGGCATGGTGATTTCCTGACCGCCGATGGCGTTGATTTCTTGCCGCAGGATGGCTTCGATGTTGTGCAGGGCGCGGCGCGCCAGAGGGAGATAGGAAAAAATGCCGCTACCGAGCGGGCGGATGAAGCCGGCACGGATCAACAATTGGTGGCTGACGACTTCTACCTCAGCGGGCGCTTCACGCAGGGTTGTTCCAAATAAACGCGAAAGTTTCATGTTAGATCATCCATAACCAGTTGGAAACGCTTTGCCAGAGGGCCGGGGCGATGATGTGATGGGTACGGCGCGCCATCCAGCCTAACAACAGGGCCTGAATGAAGCTGAGGCCCATAAACAGCAACAATTGCTGTGCGCTTGCCCCGCCGGGCAACCACAGCGGCAGTTGCCAGGCAACGCTGAGCAGGCTGCTGAGCAGCCAGCCATTGCGCACCCCCAGCCAGGCTTCGAGGCGCGTTTGCACATAGCCGCGTTGGACAATGGCTTCTGCCAGGCAAATGCCCAACCAGAGGAACAGGCCGCTGACCTGTGCGGAGGACAGGCCGGAGAAGAGCGCCATGAATTTGCCGCGCAGGAACAAGCTGAGGAAGATCAGTGCCAGACCCATTTGCAGGCCGGGCATTAACCAGGCTTTGCCCAGACGAATGGAGCGCGGCGGCTGACGGTTGAGCAAGAGCAGCAGGCCGAATGGGATCAGGCTGAGCACTGCCAGGCGCAGGCGTTCGCTGAGCAAGGCCTGACTTTGTGGCTGCCAGGTGGTGCTGACCGAATGCGGCAGCAGTAACCAACCAAAGCCCAGGCAGCCCAGCAGCAGCAACAAGGCCGTCAGACCCTCGCGGCGCGGGTTGCGAAAGCTGAGCTGCGCATGGCGAAAACGCGGGTTGAGGCCCAACAGCATGACAACCGCCAACGCGCCGAGGGCATCGCTCAATAGGGCAATCAGGTCTTTGGTCTGCATCGCTTAGGGCGCCGTGATTTCTGAGCTGTCGCTTTCGGCAGGCTGAGCGGGTTCTTCCAGGTTCAGCTCAATCTTTTCTTCCATGCACACCTGCCCGCGCAGGAAGGCGCCTTCTTCGGTGGTGAAGGAGACGGCGTTGACATCGCCCCACACGCGCCCGGTGCTGCGAATTTCGACTTTTTCGGCGGTGATGTTGCCGCGCAACGCGCCGCCGACGATGACCGTGTTGGCGCGCACGTTGGGGCAGCTGACGCGCCCGGTTTCACCGATGACGAGCAAGCCCTGTACGGCAATTTCGCCCTCGAACGCGCCTTCAATGCGCACGCCGCCGCTGCCACGCAGGCTGCCTTGCCAGGTGATGCCGTTGCCGAGCACGGAGGTGACGCGCTCAATGCTGCCAACGGCTGCCGGGCTGGGTTGAGAAGAGGGTTTTCGGAACATATACATACCTCCTGAGACAAAAATCAGCTTGGGCGCATTGGCCAGATGGTGCCGGCCCACACAACCCCGCCGGCTGGAACGTTGGCCTTGACGGTTGCGCCATTGCCGACGCGGGCGCGCCGGCCAATGGTCAGGTCGAGGTTGACGGTGACGCCCATGCCGAGTTGCGCTTCATCTTCCACCGTCACCCGCCCGGCCAGGCGCACGCCCGGTGAGAGGTTGACGACCCGCCCAAGCCTGGCATCGTGTGAGACGATGCAGCCAGCGTTGATGAGCGTGCCAAAGCCGATGTGACTGTCACTGCTGATGTAAGAAAGCGCCAAGACTTGCACGCCTTCTTCAAGGGTGACGGTTGGCTCGATGACCGCTGAGGGATGGATGAGGGTGGGGAAGGAAAACCCGGCGGTTTGCAGGCGCTCAAACACGCGCAGACGCACATCCACGTTGCCGATGCCGCCAACGGCGTTGACGGCCTGTTGCACCCCTTGCGCAAACAGGTGCGGCAATTGTTCGGCGCCGCCCAAAACCGGCACGCCCAGCACCTGCGTGCCCGCTGGCACGCCATCATCCACAATGCCGACGAGCTGATAATTGCCCAGGCTGCGCAACAGGTCAATGATGGTTTTGCTGTGCCCACCGGCACCATAGATGAGAAGTTTGGGGAGCGCACACATGGGTGTATTATACCCAAAAACGCCAGGGAATGCTGCGCCAGGGTTCGGGGGCATAGCCAATGCCGATGCGCGGGCCGCTATGCCAGGTGAGCGGGCGCTGACCGGCTTCGATCCAAAGTGCGCCGTTGGGGTCGCACAGGTCTATGCCGTTCAACGCCCCGTTGATCTCCAGGGCGCGGGTCAGTTTGGCGGGGCCGTTGCTCCACTGCGCAGGGGGGATGTTGGGGCGGCGGGCAGCGATTTGCTCCAACCCCTCGCAGGGTTGCAGGGCGCGGATGAGCACGGCCGCTGGAAACCCCTCGCGCTCACACACGGCGTTCAGGCACCAGTGCATGCCATAGGTGAAGTAAATGTAGGCGTGCCCGGGGGGGCCAAACATGACGGCATTGCGCGCCGTGCGGCCATGTCGGGCATGGCAGGCCTGATCATCGCTGCCGCGGTAAGCCTCGGTTTCGGTGATGATGCCAGCAATGCGCAATCCGTTGACCAGGCGCACGAGGCGCTGCCCGAGCAGGGCTTGGGCAACCTCAAGCACGTCTCGATCGTAAAAGTCGCGCGGCAAAGGCTGAAGGGTCATGGGGCAATTGTACCGCAGTTGTTGGGCAGGAAAACACAAAGACGCAGTGCTACCTGCGTCTTTGTCGTTCAGGCGGAGAGGGTGGGATTTGAACCCACGTTCCCTTGCGGGAAACACGCTCTCCAGGCGTGCGCGCTAGGCCAACTACGCGACCTCTCCACGATACACCGGCGTTTTGTGACCGGAGTTCGCTCATTATACCACAAATTTTGGGTCTTCCGTTTTCAAAATTTTTTGGTATAATATCAGCGTTTCGGGCGGTTAGCTCAGTTGGTTAGAGCATTGCGTTGACATCGCAAAGGCCGTAGGTTCGAGTCCTATACCGCCCACACATCATCCTCCCCCCCCATACACACACCCTGCTTTTTTGAAGGCGGGGTGTGTGGCTTTGTTTCAGGTTTTGGGTATATAATTTGTAAAACTTCCCTTGCAATCAAAATTTGGGCTATGTTTTGGGTGCGAAAGGGGCAGTTTTTCTGGTTAGAATCAAATGGACGTGACGGAAGGGAACGAAATGCAAACTATTGCAACAAGAGATGCAATCCGTTGGTATCATCATGCGCTGGCGCTGCCGCTGAAGGGGCTTTCGGCGCTTAACCTGGGCCCGTTGGGCGGCGAAAATTCGATTTCGGTGATTATTGAGGCGATTTTGCAGGCGCAACGTGGCGAGACGGTGGATTTTCCGCTGTCAAAAACGGAGCAATTTTTTGTGCGGATGCTGACCGGTCCGAACGCGCCGAATCCGGCGCCGTTGTTGGCTTATCGTCAGTTCAATCATCGCGCACAGCAAGAAGTGCTAAACCGGCGCGGGGATCATCGTTTGGGCGTCATTTGGCTGGGCGGTGGGGTGTTTACCCTGGAACATCCGCTCTTGCAGTTTGCTCGTCCTGACGACTGGCAGATTTGGACGGATGCAAACCCCAAGGTGGTGCGCACGGCACAGGCCCTGTTCGATGAGATGCAACGTAGGATGAACGGACAGGCGCAGGTGCAGAGCCTGATTCTGCCGCAAGACGTGGCACAGTTGAATGAGCACATTCGTTTTTTGGCGGCGCAAGGGGTGCAAGAGATCGTGTTGCAGGCGTTTGGCATGTTTTATGTGTTAACCGGGGCAGAAAACGCTGCCTGGTTGCGCCAATTGGAACGGCCAAAGGGTGTGACCCTCCGTCTGATTGTTGACGCGATGAGCCGCACGGTTGACCTGATGCCGGCGGTGATGATTGCGTTTCACAATCAGCGCATGGTGTATTATGAGCGTGCCGACATCGAGGCGCTTTTGCGTCAAACGCAGCCCGATGGGCAGATTGTGTGGGAGCTGCCCCGCTCTGAACAGACGTATGGTCAGGCGGTGTGGCTGCTGGAGCTGCCGCCGACCTGAAAAGCTGCGGTATAATCGAGCAGAGGAGAGTGGACGATGAAAATTTACATTACTGGCATCAGCGGTTTCTTGAGCATCAACCTTGTGCGTCATTTGCTGGCGCATGGCTATACCGATATCGGTGGGATTGACCTGGTGGATTTTACCTACCCGGAACGAGACCGAATCCAATTCTTGCAGGGCGATATTCGCCACGTGGATGAGGTGCGGCAGAGCATGGCCGGGGCGGATGTGGTCATTCACACGGCAGCAGCCTTGCCGCTTTACCCGCCGGAGGAGATCTATTCGACCGACGTGGAAGGCACGCGCATCTTGTTGCAGCAGGCGCTGGAATTTGGCGTCAAGCGCTTCATTCACATCTCCAGCACGGCGGTGTATGGCGTGCCGGATCATCATCCGCTGTATGAGACCGACCGCGTCTATGGCGTTGGTCCCTATGGCGAGGCCAAGGTCAAGGCCGAGGCATTGTGCGAGGAATATCGGCGCAAAGGCTTGAATGTGTCTATTCTGCGTCCGAAGTCGTTCGTCGGGCCGGAACGATTGGGCGTGTTCGCCATCTTCTACGAGTGGGCCAGTGAGGGGCGCAATTTTCCGATGATTGGTTCGGGCAAGAATCGCTATCAACTGTTGGATGTGGAAGATTTGTGCGACGCCATTCGCGCCTGCATGACTTTGCCAGCTGAGGCGGTCAATCAGACGTTCAACATCGGCGCGGCAGAGTTCAAGACGATGCGCGAAGATTATCAGGCGGTGTTGGATGAGGCCGGTTTTGGCAAACGGATTGTGCCTTTCCCGGTGGGGCCGGTTGTGTTGGCGCTGAAGATTTTGGAGAAGCTGAACCTCTCGCCGCTGTATCCGTGGATTTATGAGACGGCCTCGAAGGATTCGTTCGTCTCGATTGAAAAGGCGCAGCAGGTGCTTGGTTTTCAGCCGCGCTATTCCAATCAGGAGGCGTTGTTGCGCAATTATCGTTGGTATTTGGCCAACAAGGATCAGTTTGCGCAGGGCGAAGCCGGTGTGACGCACCGCGTGCCCTGGAAACAGAAGGCGCTTAAACTGGCCAAGATTTTCTTCTAAGATGACAACCCCCGAAGGCCGCGCCCGTGAGCATATTGATGCGCAATTGCGCGAATGCGGTTGGCAGATTCAAGACCGCAACGCGATCAATTTGTTTGCCGGGTGCGGCGTTGCGGTGCGCGAATTCCCGCTGACGAATGGCTATGCCGATTATTTGCTGTTCGTAGACCGCAAGGCCGTTGGTGTAATTGAGGCCAAGGCGGAGGGAACGCCGCTTTCGCAGGTTGCCGAGCAGGCGGCGAGCTATGCCATCAGTCTGCCGCCCAACATTCCGCATGTTTCCTTGCCGTTGCCCTTCGTCTATGAAAGCACGGGCGTGGAAACGTTCTTCCGCGATAACCGCGACCCCGAGCCACGTTCGCGGCGTGTCTTCACCTTTCACCGCCCCGAAACGCTGGCCGAATGGCAGAAACAGGCTGAAACGCTGCGCACACGCTTGCTATACCTGCCGCAACGCGTGCCCCTGCCGGTTGCGCAGCTCTGGCCGGCACAGGTGGAGGCGATTACCAACCTGGAACAATCGTTTGCTGCCAATCGCCCGCGCGCCCTGATTCAAATGGCAACGGGCAGCGGCAAGACCTTCACGGCGGTCAACGTGGTTTATCGTCTGATCAAACACGCCCGCGCCCGCCGCATCCTCTTCCTGGTGGACCGTAACAACCTGGGCCGTCAGGCGCATAAGGAATTCGATCAGTTCATCACACCGGATGACGGGCGTAAGTTCACCGAGCTGTATAACGTGCAACATCTCCAATCCAACGCGCTGGATGATGTTAGCAAGGTGCACATCACGACCATTCAGCGCCTGTTTTCTATGTTGTGCGGCGAGGTTGAGTTTGATGCTGCCAATGAGGAAGTTTCGTTGTGGGAGGCGGATGCGGCGCTGTTCCATCAGCCGGAGAAGACGGTGCGCTATAACCCGCGCCTGCCGATTGAGTATTATGATTTCATCATCACCGATGAATGCCATCGCTCCATTTATCATCTTTGGCGGCAGGTGTTGGAATATTTTGATGCCTTTCTGATTGGCCTGACGGCGACCCCTGGCAAACAAACTTTTGCTTTCTTTCAGCAAAACCTGGTGATGGAATATTCCCGTCCGCGGGCGGTGGCCGATGGTGTCAATGTGGATGGTGAGGTCTATCGTATTCGCACACGCATCACCGAGCAGGGCAGTGTGATTGAGAAAGGCTGGTGGGTGGGGCGGCGTGATAAACGCACCCGCCGCGAGCGTTGGGAGCAGCTGGAAGAAGATTTCAGTTACGATGCAGCTGAGTTGGACCGGCAGGTTTCGACGCCAAGTCAGATTCGCACCATCCTGACGGCTTTCCGTGATAGCCTGCCGGAACTCTTCCCGGGGCGCAATGAGGTGCCCAAGACGCTCATCTTTGCCAGGGATGATGATCATGCCGAGGAGGTGGTGCGCATTGTCCGCGAGGTGTTTGACAAGGGCGATGAATTTTGCAAGAAGATTACCTATCGTGCGGCGGGCGCGCCCGAGGACCTGATCAGCGCCTTCCGTAATGCGTATTTGCCGCGCATTGCGGTGACGGTGGATATGATTGCGACCGGCACCGACATCAAACCGCTGGAGGTGTTGCTCTTCCTACGCTCGGTGCGCTCGCGCGTGCTGTTTGAGCAGATGCTGGGGCGCGGTACGCGGGTGGTGTCGGAGACCGATTTTCAGGCGGTGACGGAAACCCCCCATGCCCGTAAGACGCGCTTTGTGATTGTGGATGCGGTCGGTGTGACGGAGCAGGAATGGGCAGAGACGATGACCCTGGAGCGCAAACGCTCTGTGCCGCTCAAGGCGCTGCTGGAGGCGGTGGCGTTGGGGGCGGTGGATGAGGACGTGCTCAGCTCGCTTGCCCGCCGCCTGAGCCTGGTGGAGGGGCGTTTGAGTGCTGCACAGCGGCAGCAGGCGCAAACGTTGTTGCAGCCATATGCGTTCAGCTCGCTGGGGGAGCTTGCCAACGCATTGTTGGATGCGCAGGATGCGGATGCGATTGAGGCGTGGGCGCAGGCACACAGCAACACGCCCGCCGCTGCGCTGACTGAGGCGCAGCGCAGCGCGGCCCAACAGGAGTTGATGGCGCGTGCAATGCAACCGCTGGCTTGTAGCCCGGCGTTGCGCAATTTGTTGCTGGAACGCGAGCTGCTGATTGATGAGACGAGCGTGGACGAGGTGCTTTCGGCGGGTGCGGATGCAGACGCAACGGAGCGGGCGCGGCAGTTGGTGCAATCGTTTGAGGCGTTTTTGCACACACACCGCGATGAAATTACCGCGCTGCAAATTCTGTTCAATCGGCCCTATGCGCGCCGATACCTGGACTTTGCCGCCTTGCGGCAGCTGGCCGAGGCGCTGCGTTTGCACTTGCAGCAGGGCGACCCGCTTTACCTGACGGAGGCGCTGTGGCGCGCCTATCAACAATTGGAGCGCGACCGGGTGCGCGGTGCGGGTCAGCCGCGCATTTTGGCGGATTTGGTGGCGCTGGTGCGCCACGCCGCGCTGGATGAGGAGTTGCAGCCGTATGCTGAGCGGGTGGCGCGGCGCTATGCGGATTGGCTGGCGGAGCGGCAGGCAGCCGGGCAGGTGTTCAGTGCGTCGCAACGCTGGTGGCTGGATGAGATTGCGCGGCATATCGGCGTCAATTTGTCCATTCGGGTGGAGGAGCTGAATGAATACAATTTTCGGCTGCGCGGCGGGGAGCTTGCCGCCCGCCGTCAGTTTGGCGAGCAGCTGAATGCGCTGTTGGATGAGTTGAATGAGCGCCTGAGCGCATAGGAGGTGAGCATGGAAGCTGAGCAATTGCCGCAGGGGTGGCGCTGGGTCAGGCTGGGGGAGGTGACCGAAATTGTGGGTGGCGGAACCCCTTCTAGGGAACATCCGGAATATTTTGCTGGCGACATTCTTTGGTTAACACCTACCGAAATTCCTAAGACCAAAGTAACCGTTATTTCAACTTCTAAAGAGAGAATCACTCAAGAGGCCTTGAAAAAGAGTTCTGCTAGGATTTTGCCTCAAGGTGCTGTTTTAATGACTTCTCGAGCAAGTATTGGGTATGTAGCCATAGCGGGAGCTGAATTAGCTACCAATCAGGGTTTTGCCTCATTTATTTGTAAAGATGGCATCTATAATTATTATTTAGCTTATTGGTTGTTTGGGAATACAGATTACTTTGTTCAGCATGCAACAGGAACAACTTTCAAGGAAATTATAAAATCAAAGCTGCGAAATTTTTACATTCCTCTCCCCCCCCTGGCCGAGCAGGAGCGCATTGTTGCCAAAATCGAGGCGCTGTTCAGTCAGTTGGAGGCGGGGGTTGCTGCACTGCGCCGGGCACAGGCAGGGCTGAAGCGTTACAAGGCCAGCCTGCTCAAGGCGGCCTACGAGGGTCGCCTCGTCCCGCAAGACCCATCCGATGAGCCGGCGGAGGTTGTTCTGCGCCGCCTGGGCAAATCTCCGCTGCAGGATGCGTCCCTGCCGTCCCTGCCGCAGGGGTGGTGTTGGGTCAGGTTGGGGGAGGTGACTGAAATTGTGGGTGGCGGAACCCCTTCTAGGGAACATCCGGAATATTTTGCTGGCGATATTATTTGGTTAACACCTACCGAAATTCCTAAGACCAAAGTAGCCGTTATTTCAACTTCTAAAGAGAGAATCACTCAAGAGGCTTTGAAAAAGAGTTCTGCTAGGATTTTGCCTCAAGGTACTGTTTTAATGACTTCTCGAGCAAGTATTGGGTATGTAGCCATAGCGGGAACTGAATTAGCTACCAATCAGGGTTTTGCTTCATTTATTTGTAAAGATGAAATCTATAATTATTATTTAGCTTATTGGTTGTTTGGGAATACAGATTACTTTGTTCAGCATGCAACAGGAACAACTTTCAAGGAAATTATAAAATCAAAGCTGCGCAATTTTTATATTTCCCTTCCCCCCCTGGCCGAGCAGGAGCGCATCGTCGCCGAATTGGAGCAGCGCCTGACGGTTGTTGCCCAGGTCGAGGCGGCCATTCAGGCAGCCCTGACCCGTTCTGCCCGTCTGCGTCAGGCAATCCTCAAACGCGCCTTCCGTGGAGAATTGTAGGGGTATGGCGGTCTCGTCCGTGGCGTATGATTATGCATTTGGTAGGGGTATGGCGGTCTCGTCTGCGGCGTATGGGTATGCATCACCAGCCATACCCCGTGAAACCCAACATGCGGCCCGGGGCATGGCGGGGCGTTGGTTGGGCGGGGCCCGGTTTGATTTGCGGCGGGGCATGGCGGGGCGTCGGTTGGGCGGGGCCTGTTTCAAGATTGCCATGCCCCTACGGGGCGATTTGCGAAGGGG
>Ga0208695_1000508_pt1 | contig 41552 bp, 37 predicted proteins | sample AD_UKC111_MetaG_FD_184449 | JGI IMG/M metagenome (GOLD analysis project Ga0208695, IMG submission 184449) | Active sludge microbial communities of municipal wastewater-treating anaerobic digesters from Hong Kong - AD_UKC111_MetaG (SPAdes)... | ecosystem: Engineered > Bioreactor > Anaerobic >... | reverse complement strand
GTCGAATTGCGCCTCTACGACAAGTACGGCCTGTACGACCTGCACTACCGGCGGATCATGCGGGTCCTGGAGGCCCTGGAGATCGGGCTCGTGGTGGGGGAGGGATGGAGCCGGGATTTCGCGCGGGTGCTGCTCGAGCTGAAATGCTACAGCTTGAAGATGGTCACGCCCATGGAGCCGGAAGCGGTCAAGCGAATCCTGATGGGACTGGAATACGCCGCCGACGGCAAGCGCATCCTGGACCTTGACCTGTACGAGGGCAAGCGAAAAATCTCCTGGGGGGAGGCCGCCGCGGGGGAAAGCCGAGAAGCGGCGGGCCTTCGGCACCGCGAGGAACTTCGAGCCCGCCTGGAACCTTCCGACCGCGAAGAATTCGACGCCCTGGAGGCGGAAATCCTCTCAGGGAACTGGTGAGGCGTCCGTCAAAGGCGGCGGATCGCTCACGAACGAGATCGAGTTCTCGTCCATCACGATCTTCTTCACGGAAACGGGGAACACGGACTCCCGAAAGTCGATGATCGGCTGCACCTTCTCGATCACGTCCTCCGTCAGCCCCTGGGGCATCGTCAGGCCGCTCACGTTCAGCTTGTAGTCCCGGATGAAGATCTGCTTGCCGTCGGGCGAAGCATCCAGCCTTCCCGTCAGCTTCACCACCAGGTGCAGCTTGAACAGGAAATATGTCTCGTACACTCCCACAGCCTTGATCTGCCGGGGCGACAGGTCCATGCGGATGCTTTTCCACTTCTTGTCGCCTTTCACCGATTCGGCCATGGCGGCGTTGATGTCCTTCTCCAGGATCACGCCCCGGCTTCGGGTCTCCCCGGCGCTCTTCACCTCGAGCTTTTTGTCCCATTCCTCGGGAGGGTTGAACTGCAGGTCCGAAGCCTCCATGACGAGGCTTTCCACCCGGAGGCGGTCGATCACCGCTCCCTTTGCCCGCACCACGGCACGCTTCACGAACCCCTTTGCGTCGGGGCCGCCTTCCAGGCGGACTTCCATCGATTGGGGGGAGAACTTCCGCTCCAGGGCGGCTTTCAACAGCGCGGATCGACCCTCGTTGGAAAGAGAAATTCCCTGGGCTCCGGCAGAAGCGGCCCCCGAGGCCAGGCAGGCCGTCGCGACCGCCAGGGCGATGAAAACGGCCAGAAAACCCGCTTTCGGATTTCGTTTCATGTTCCACCCCTCCTCTTCCTCTCCCCATTTTGAGCCATCCGTGATCCACTGTCCACGGGAGTCTTGCGGATCCCCGAACATTGAAGACACTTTCTTTCAAAACGTACGCTGATTGACAGAAAGTGCCCGAAAAGGGTATTTTAAGCACCGAGACAGTTTACCGTGATTGTCGATGGAAAAGGAGGGATTGCAGAGATGAAGTTCGAGCACATCATCAAGAGCGCCGACTGGAAAACCGAAAAGCACTCCCCGGTGATCGAGGCCCCGGAAACCGTGAAGGCCGGTGAGAAGTTCGTTGTCGACCTCAGCGTGGGAAAGGAGATTCCCCACCCGAACACCACGGAGCACCATATCCGCTGGATCAAGCTGTACTTCATGCCGGAGGGCGGGAAGTTCCCCTTCGAGGTCGCCAACGTCGAGTTCACGGTCCACGGGGAGTCCGTGGACGGCCCCAACAAGGGCCCGGTCACTACCGAACCCCATGCGAAGGTTGCCATGAAGATCACGGCCCCGGGCATGCTCATCGCCGCCTCCTACTGCAACATCCACGGCCTGTGGGAAAGCGCCAGGGAAATCAAGGTCGAAGCCTAGACGCACGACGCCGCGGGGGACTGAACCGGATTCAGTCCCCCGTTTCATTTTGCCGTTGAAAACTTGGTGTTCAGCTGATATATTATGGGCAGTCACAAAAACTTAAGAAGGGGGTCAAAGGTACATGAGAAAAGCGTCACTGCTGCTCGCTGCATTTGCGCTCCTGGCACTCATGGCCGGAACCGCCCTGGCTGCGGCGCCGTTCCACATCGGCGTCGTCACCGGGACCGTTTCACAGTCGGAGGACGACCTTCGCGGAGCGGAAGCCCTGATCAAGAACTACGGGGACGTCGCGAAGGGCGGAATGATCAAGCACATCACCTATCCCGACAACTTCATGTCCGAGATGGAGACCACCATCAGCCAGATCGTCGGCCTCGCCGACGACCCGAAGATGAAGGTCATCGTGGTCAACCAGGCCATCCCGGGGACCACCGAGGCCTTCCGCCGCGTCAGGGAGAAGAGGCCCGACATCCTTCTCCTGGCCGGTGAGCCGCATGAAGACCCGAACGTCATCGGTTCCGTTGCCGACATCGCCGTCAACGCTGACAACGTGGCCCGCGGCTACCTCATCATCGCCGCCGCCAAGAAGATGGGCGCCGACACCTTCGTCCACATCTCCTTCCCCCGTCACATGAGCTACGAGCTGCTCTCCCGCCGCCGCGCCATCATGGAGCAGGCGTGCAAGGACCTCGGCCTGAAGTTCGCCTTCGAGACCGCCCCGGACCCGACCAGCGACGTCGGTGTTGCCGGTGCCCAGCAGTTCATCCTTGAAAAGGTTCCCGCGTGGCTGGCCAAGTACGGCAAGAAGACCGCGTTCTTCTGCACCAACGACGCCCAGACGGAACCCCTCCTGAAGCAGGTTGCCAAGCTGGGAGGCTTCTTCGTGGAAGCCGACCTGCCCTCCCCGCTGATGGGCTATCCCGGAGCGCTGGGCATCGACCTCTCCAAGGAGCAGGGCAACTGGCCCGCCATCCTGAAGAAGGTTGAGCAGGCCGTCATCAAGGCCGGCGGAAAGGGCCGCATGGGCACCTGGGCCTACTCCTACGGCTACACCACCACGGCCGGGCTCGGCGAGTACGGCAAGCGCATCGTCGAGAAGAAGGCGAAGCTCGGCGACATGAAGGCCCTGCTTGCCGCCTACGAGAAGTACACCCCGGGCGCCAGCTGGAACGCCAGCAACTACACCGACGTGGGCACCGGCGTCAAGAAGAAGAACTACTTCCTCGTCTACCAGGACACCTACGTGTTCGGCAAGGGCTACCTGGGCATGACGAAGGTCGTTGTCCCCGAGAAGTACTTCAAGATCAAGAAGTAGCGAAAACCGGGCAAAAAGGGGGGCCGGGATTTCCCGGCCCCCCTTTTTGCCCGGTCCTCTTCGCTTTTCGAAAAAAAAGGATTCCGGAACGGGAAATGCCTCTTCCATCCGGTACTGTCCGCTTCGGGTTGAGCGGTAGAAATTTCTTTGATATATTACTTCTCGCGCCTTTGTTCCTTTACGCGCGATCGATCGGGGCCGTTCGTTCCGGGTCGGCTGTGCCGTCTCCGGCGCCGGTTTGCCGTCCCGCTTACCGGTGAAACCGGCGGTTTGTGGTATTGTGGATTGGGCCGTTTCGGAATGAAACCGGAAAAGGCCCCCGTCTTCAACCAAGAGAGGTGATCCGAAGGCAATGGAAACAACGCCGCTTCTGAGAATGGAGCATATCGGGAAAGAGTACTTCGGCAACCGGGTTCTTTCCGACGTTTCGTTCTCGCTCGAAAAGGGTCAGATCCTGGGCCTGGTGGGTGAAAACGGCGCAGGGAAGAGCACCCTCATGAACATCCTCTTCGGAATGCCGGTCATTAGCCAGACCGGCGGGTTCGAGGGGAAAATCCTCCTGGATGGCAAGGAGGTCCGTTTCCAGGACCCGCTGGACGCCCTGGATGCCGGGATCGGGTACGTTCACCAGGAGTTCTCCCTCATCCCGGGCTTCACCGCCACGGAAAACATCCTCCTGAACCGCGAATCCACCAAGTACAACCTCCTCGTCGAAGTGTTCGGCAACCGCCTCGAGACCCTTGACCGTCCCCACATGCGGGAACGGGCGAAGAAGGCCATCTCGGCCCTGGGCGTCGATCTCGACCCCGAGATGGTCGTCACCGAAATGCCGGTCGGCCACCGGCAGTTCACCGAGATCGCCCGGGAAATCGACCGGGAGAACATGAAGCTTTTGGTCCTGGACGAACCCACCGCCGTCCTGGCCGAGTCGGAGGCCCAGGTCCTCCTGGACGCCATGAGGAAACTCGCCTCCCAGGGGATCGCCATCATCTTCATCAGCCACCGCCTCCAGGAAGTCATGGACGTCTGCGACAAGATCCTGGTCCTGCGCGACGGCAGGGTCATCCAGGAGGCGAAGACCCACGAAACCAGCGTCCGCCAGATCGCCGGCTGGATGGTGGGACGAAAGATGGAAGAGACCGCGGAGGCGCGTCCGGCCGAGCGCTCCCTCGGGGCCCCTCTCCTGAAGGTGGAGCACCTGTGGGTCGACATGCCCGGCGAGACCGTCCGGGACGTCTCCTTTGAAGTCCGCCAGGGGGAAATCTTCGGCATCGGAGGCCTGGCCGGGCAAGGCAAGCTGGGGATCGGCAACGGCATCATGGGGCTGTACCCTGCCGGGGGGAAGGTCTTCCTCGGCGACAAGCCCATCTACCTGAACGACCCCCGTTTCTCCCTCTCCGCGGGGATGGCCTTCGTGTCCGAAGACCGCCGCGGCGTGGGGCTTTTGCTCGAAGAACCCATCGAGTGGAACATCGTCTTCACCGCCATGCAGACCCAGGACGCCTTCACGAAGTCCCTTTTCGGTGGCCTGGTGAAATGGCGGGACGACCGGGCCATTGCCGCCGTTGCGAAGGAATACATCGAGGCCCTGGAGATCCGCTGCGTCTCCGGACGCCAGCGGGCCATCGAGCTGTCCGGGGGCAACCAGCAGAAGGTCTGCCTGGCCAAGGCCTTCGCCGTGAAGCCGAAACTCCTTTTCGTGGCCGAGCCGACCCGGGGGATCGACGTCGGGGCCAAGCGCCTCGTCCTGGACACCCTGCGGCGCTACAACCGCGAGTACGGCACCACGATCGTCATGACCAGCTCCGAGCTGGAAGAACTGCGTTCCGTCTGCGACCGCATCGCCATCGTGGATGAAGGCCGAATCTCCGGAATCCTGCCTCCCACCGCCCCCGTGGAGGAGTTCGGGCTCCTCATGCTGGGAACCACCCGAAACGGCAACGGGAACGCGGTCTCGGAGGCCGACAGGACGGTGTTCCACCATGAATGAGAAGCTGAAAGCCTTCATCGAGGAAGCCGGGTGGCCCCGCGTCATCATCGGGCTTTTCCTCCTCTCCCTCTTCGTTGCCGCGCCCTTCGTCCGGGTCCGGGTCGACGCCTCCATCAGCGACACCCTGGTCCGGTTCGGCATGAACGGCATCCTGGTGCTGGCCATGGTGCCCATGATCCAGTCCGGGTGCGGCCTCAACTTCGGGCTGCCCCTCGGCATCATCGCCGGCCTCCTCGGGGCGGTCACCAGCATCCAGCTCAACCTGACCGGGGTGCTGGGTTTCGGGGCCGCACTGGGCATCGCCATTCCCCTGGCCGTCGTCTTCGGCATCGCCTACGGCCTCCTGCTGAACCGGGTCAAGGGCGACGAGATGATGATCGCCACCTACGTCGGGTTCTCCTCCGTGGCCTTCATGTGCATGATGTGGCTCATGCTTCCCTACACCAGCCCCAACATGATCTGGGGCTACGGGGGCAGCGGCCTTCGCACCACCATCAGCGTGGAGGGCTACTGGCTCCACATCCTGAGCGACTTCCTGTCGATCCAGATCGGGCCGTACCTCTACATCCCGACGGGCATGTTCCTCTTCTTCGGGCTCATGTGCTTCCTGATGTGGGCCTTCCTCCACACCAAGACCGGGACGGCCATGACCGCCGTGGGGTCCAACCCCGAGTTCGCCCGGGCCTCGGGCATCGACGTCAACCGGATGCGGGTCATCTCCGTCGTGCTCTCCACGGTCCTTGCGGCCATCGGGATCATCGTCTACCAGCAAAGCTTCGGGTTCATCCAGCTGTACATGGGCCCCTTCTACATGGCCTTCCCGGCCGTCGCGGCCATCCTCCTGGGCGGCGCGTCGGTCCACAAGGCCAGCATGCTCAACGTCGTCATCGGGACGCTTCTCTTCCAGGGAATCCTCACCATGACCCCCTCGGTCATCAACTCGCTGCTCCAGACCGACATGTCGGAGGTCATCCGGATCGTCGTGAGTAACGGCATGATCCTCTATGCCCTTACCCGGAAAGTGCAGGTCAAGCGATGAAGGCCTATACCACGAAAGAAAAGATCCAGCACTTCTTGATCTCGAACGCGGTGCCCATCATCTTCGTGGTGATGTCGGCCATCGCCATCCCGCTTTCGGGATTCTCGGGCACCTACCTGGTGCAGGAGATGCTCATCCGGCTGGCCCGAAACAGCTTCCTCGTGCTCTCGCTCATCATCCCCATCGTCGCGGGCATGGGTCTCAACTTCGGCATGGTCCTCGGGGCCATGGCGGGGCAGATCGGGCTGATCCTCGTCTCCGACTGGGCCGTCGTGGGGATGCGGGGGCTTTTGCTCGCCGCCCTCATCGGCACCCCGATCTCCGTCGCGCTGGGGTACATCTGCGGCGCGGTGCTGAACCGGGCCAAGGGGCGGGAAATGGTCACCAGCTACATCCTCGGGTTCTTCGTCAACGGCATCTACCAGCTCACCGTCCTCTACGCCTTCGGCAAGCTGATCCCCATCTCCAACGCCGAGCTGGTGCTCTCCCGGGGATACGGCATCCGGAACGCCATCAACCTGGCGGGGATGCGGCACGGCCTGGACTACCTCATCCCTCTCCGGGTCGGCAACCTCAACGTCCCCCTGGGGACCTACCTCACCATCGCTCTCTTCTGCCTCTTCATCGTCTGGTTCCGCCGGACCAAGCTGGGGCAGGACATGCGGGCCATCGGGCAGGACATGGGCGTCGCCGGGGCCGCGGGAATCCCCGTAGAGAAGACCCGCATCATCGCCATCATCATCAGCACGGTGCTGGCCTGCTACGGGCAGATCATCTTCCTCCAGAACATCGGCACCATGAACACCTACAACAGCCACGACCAGGCGGGCATGTTCGCCATCGCCGCCCTGCTCATCGGCGGGGCCACGGTTTCGAAAGCCACCATCCCGAACGTCTTCGTGGGCGTCATCCTCTTCCACCTGATGTTCGTGGTCAGCCCCATGGCCGGCAAGCAGCTCATGGGCCAAGCCCAGATCGGAGAATACTTCCGCGTGTTCGTTTCCTACGGCATCATCGCCATCTCGCTGGCCCTCCACGCCTGGAAGCGCCAGAAGGACCGCGAGCGGGCGCGGCGTTCGCTGAGAGGGGAGGCGTAGGACGATGATGAACCGGCGAAACGGCGTTCGAATCCTGCTGGCGGCAGCGCTGGTGCTCCTGGGCGTCTACCTGTTCGTCAGCGGCAAGCAGCACCAGATGTTCGTCGACAACATGGCCGTCGAGATCGAAGGCAAGGCCTACGCTCCCGAAGCGGCGGTCCGAGTGGCCTTCGACGGGGGAGAACCGCTTGAGCTGGCCTCCGGCGACCGGGACGTCACTCAGGTCGTGGGGCCCCGGCACAGCGTGAAGGTCGAGGTCCTGAACGAATCCGGCGACGTGGTCAAAACCCTGGAAGGAGAATTCCGGTGGGTCTCCACGAAGAAGGGCATGTTCAGCGTCCCGGCCTTCCTTGGAGGAGCCCCTTCCCCGATGATCGACAGCCCGGTGGCGGAATAGCGGCCAGGGCAAGGAAAAAACGGGAAAAACAAGCAGGCGGGCCCCGCGCAGGCGAGGCCCGCTTTTCCTGTTCTGCCGGCTTGTCGGCTATAATAACTTTTAGCGAAGTGCAAATGAAAAGAGGCGCTTGGGATGAAACGGGAAGTCATCATTGACCGGATAAGGGAACAGGAAGCGGAACTGCGCCGAATGGGCGTTGCCCGACTGTGTCTTTTTGGTTCTGCTGCCCGCGGCCAGGCCGACGCCGAAAGCGATTTGGACTTTCTCGTTGCGTTTGAAGGCACGGCCGACTATGACCGGTATATCACCCTGAAATTCTTCCTCGAAGACCTTCTGGGAAAGCCGGTCGACCTGGTCATGGAAACGGCGTTGAAACCGAGGATTCGCTCCCGCGTCGAAAGCGAGATGATCCGTGTTGCGTGATCCCGAGCTCTTGCTCGAGGATATCCTCGAATGCACGGAGAAAATCCAGGCTTACCTTCAAGGAGTGACGAAGCCGTCGTTCATGGCAAACGGGATCCTGCAGGACGCAGTCGTTCGCAACATGGAAATCATCGGAGAAGCCGCGAAAGGACTGCCGGCTTCCTTCCAGGACCAGTACCCTGAAATCCAATGGCGCAAAATCATCGCCCTCCGGAACATTCTTGCTCATGTGTATTTTGGCATTGATAACGAAATTATCTGGGATCTTGCCACTCGGGAGATCCCCCTGCTGAAAAGCCGAATCGTGGCAATCCTTGATCGAAAAAAGCCCGGACCTGAGGAAATTTAACGATCCTGTTATAGTTCGCACCGCAGGGGAAGCCGAAAGGGGAAGCCCATGAGGACCATCACGAGCCGGGAGCTGAAGAACAACCCGGCGCTTCTTGCGTCCGGGGAGATTACGCTCGTCACTTCAAGAGGAAAGCCTGTTGCCCTATGCCTTCCGCTTAGGGAAGGAGACGATCCGGATTCCCTTGCGGCGGCCATCCTGAGCCTACTGGGCCAGCTGGCCCAAAAGGAACCTCCCGACAAAAAGGAGATCCGGGGCGAAATCACGGCGGTCCGGGTTGCCCGCCGGAAAACCGGCGAGCAGCCCTGACGCGCCTGGGCATGAAGCCTCTCCGTAGCCTTCCCTGGTTCCTCCGCCTGGCACCCACGACCCTGCTTCCGTCGGCAGGGCCGTCACGGAAGGCTGCATCCGCCTGGAAAACACCGACTCCGCCTCGTGGCCAGGATTGAGACATCGGAACCCCCGTCACGATCCTTCCCTGACCGAGGGTTTGTGCCTCACCGCTCTTTGTGGTCTTTTCCGCGTAAAATGACACCCATGAGCGCATCGAGGATCAGCAGGAACGTCTGGGCCCTTAGCGCGGCGAACTTTCTCATCGCCGCGTTCACGAAGTGCTACATGCTGCTTCCGGCTTACATGGCCGCTTCCGGGGTGTCGGACCCGGGGCGCATCGGCTGGCTCATGGGGAGCTTCTACGTCAGCTCGTTCGTCCGGCCCTTTGTGGGCTGGCTCACCGATGCCGCCGGTTTCCGGCGCGTGCTGTTCTTTTCCGGCGTCCTTGCCGCCGTTTCGGGCCTCGGCATCCTCGCTGCCGGCCCGGGCTCCCTGGTTCTGCTCATCGGCTGCCGGGTCCTGACCGGCATTGCCTACAGCCTTTTCGCCGTGGCCCTGACGGCCTACCAGTCCCTGGTCCTCGCGGGGGAAGCCCAGGGAGCCGGGCTTTCCGTCATCACCTCCACCACCAACCTGCCCTTCCTGCTGGTGGTCCCCGTTTGTGAAGCCCTGCTTTCCGCCGGGTTCCTGAAAACGTACCTGCTTGTTCCCGTCCTGCTGGCCGCCGGAACCTGCGCCGTTTCCCTCCGCCTGCCGCAGGCGGACCTTTTGCGCCCCGTCCGCCGGGGGTCAGCCGTCACCACGGCTTCGATCCTCAACAACCCGAACCTGCAGATGCTTTTCGTTTCGATCACCCTCTTCTGCTCGGTCGATGCCGGCCTCCTCAGCCTCGCCGGGCTGGGCCGGGAGAGGGGACTCCCCGTTTCCTCCTTTTTTGCCGCATCCGCGGTGTCCTCGCTGCTGGTCCGCTTTTTCGGCCGCTCCCTTCCGGACCGCCTGCCCCGGGTCCGCACCTCCTGGATCTGCGCCGCCGCCGCGGCAGTCATCCTGGCCGCCTGTGCCCTGCCGTTCATCCGAAGCCCCCTGGCCTTTGCCGCCTGCGGGGGGGTCTACGGCCTCTTCATCGGCCTGGGCTATCCGATCCTGCTGGCCCTCATCTCCGACACCGCGGCACCCGAACAGCGAAGCCGGGTCACTTCCCTCTTCTGGTTTTTCATGGGGCTCTCCTATCTCTTCATGCCCGTGATCACCGGGTACCTGGCTGCCCTCGTCCGCTACAGGGCGGCCTTTGTCCTCCTGCACCTCGCCATGGTCCCCCTCCTGGCCTTTGTGGGCCTGCGGTGGGAAAAACTCCAGGCACCCCCCTTCGCAACGGCTGAAAAATCTCATTAACTGGAGCATAATCGACACCGTTTTCCACCTTCCGCGAAAGGGGAGCATGGTGTTGGTCAAAGGATTGCTGTTCAAGCTCGACGACGTTCTTTCCAGCGAGGCCCGCCTCACCGTGGGTCTCTACCACCGCGTGGCGTACAGGCTTTCAAAGCGCCCCGGCGGCCCATCCCTTCGTGCGGCGCTCCTGGCCCTGCTGATCAGCCAGGAGGAAGGGGCTCCGGGCACCCGGGCCTGGAACCGCCTCTACCACGACGTTCCCGAGATCCCCCGCATCCTCGACTACCCCGACTTCATGAAGCTGGTGAGGAGAACCGTCCCCGTGGGCACCCTCTTCCAGGGGTTCAGGGAACTCGTCCAGGCCCTGCAAGGAATCGGCGTGCGGACCGCCGTCATGGCGGGACCCTATTGCCGCCTCCAGGAAAACAAGGTGGAGGCCCTGCGCGTGGAAGACCTTTTCGGCGCCGTGGTCTACACCGACTTCTTCTGCCGGGATCCCCGAAAGGCCGTATCCGGGGCCATCCAGAAACTCCGGAGGATGTGGAAGCCCCTGAAGGCCGGCGAGATCGCCTACATCGCCGACGACCCTTCCGGGGACATCGCCGCCGCCCGCGCGGCCGGGCTTCACGCCCTGCGCCTGCGCCTGCCTTTTACCCGCCACGCCGGCGACGAACCGCAAACCGACCTGGAGCGCCCGGAGCGCGAGTTTTCCAACGTGAGGGAACTGATCGCGGCTCTCTGCCGATACTACAAAATAGATCCCCTCACCGTGCTTCCCGGAGAATGGGATTACTACCTGAAGCCTCGCCCCTGGCGGCTGATGACTCGCCAGGCAGGGCGCCTCTGAAAAAGCGAACCGGAATGGCCGTTATGGCCCAAAAAGGGATCCAGACACCCTGAAAAAGAAAAGAAACGACGTAAAAGATAAAATACCGAAAATCAGGTTTTTCCTGATGTACAAAGCGCAACGTTATGAATAACATATACTCCGCGTTGGAGAAGTTCATCGAACAGCTGGCCGGATGTCCTTCTGGAAACGCGAGAGAAAGAAAGGGTGAACACTCATTCGAAAGCGGCTCACACTCATTCGAAAGCGGCTCATGGATCACCCGGCTCTTCTGCGGGGCCTCAAGTTCGCCGTCGACCTCCTCCTGGGGGTCGCCATAACGCCGCTTGCCTTCCTGCTCCGTTTCGAGCACCAGTGGCTCCGCTATGCCGACCAGGTCTTCCTGCTGATGGGAGTCGGCCTCTTCGCCAAGGCCTTCGCCATCTGGGCCTTCGGCCTGCACCGCCGCAGCTGGACGAGGGTCTCGGTGAGGGACCTCGAAAACCTCTTGCTGGGGGTCTCCGTCTTCACGGTCTTCTACCTGCTGGCGGTCTTCGCCCTTCAGCCCCGGTTGGCCATTCCCCGAAGCATCCCGCTCATCGAGGCCTTCCTGGCCATCGTGATCCTGGGGGGCATCCGCCTCCTGGCCCGGCTCGCCTACGAACATGCGCGGTCCGTCCAGGCCGGGCCGTCCGCCCGCCGCACCCTCATCGCCGGGGCGGGCGAAGCCGGTACCATGATCGCCCGCGAACTGCTGCGGCATCCCGAGTCCGGCCTGGTCCCCGTGGCCTTCCTGGACGACGACCCCTCCAAGCGCATCGAAAGCTACATGGGCCTGAAGGTGCTGGGGGCCATCGCCGACCTGCCCCGCGTGGCCCGGGAAACGGCCGCCGAAATCGTCCTCATCGCCATCCCCTCGGCAGGAGGCGACGTGGTCCGCCGCATCGTCGACCTGGCCAAGAAGGCGAAACTGGAGTACCGCATCATCCCCGGCATCTACGAGATCCTTTCCGGGAACGTGTCCGTCTCGCAGATCCGGGAGGTCGACCTTGAAGACCTCCTCCGGCGCGACCCGGTCCGCCTGGACACAAGCGCCATCTCCGGGTACCTGGTCGGCCAGACCGTCCTCGTCACCGGCGCGGGCGGATCCATCGGCAGCGAGATCGTCCGCCAGGTGGCCCGCTTCCGCCCCGAGAAGGTCCTGCTTTTGGGCCGGGGCGAGAACAGCCTCTTCAACATCCAGCAGGAACTCGTCACCAGCCATCCCGAGCTCGACTTTTCGGTGCTCGTCTGCGACGTGCGCGACGCCAGGCGCCTGGCCTACCTTTTCGGCATGCACCTGCCCGACGTCGTCTTCCACGCCGCCGCCCACAAGCACGTGCCCATGATGGAGGAGAACCCCGACGAGGCCGTCCTCAACAACGTGTTCGGCACCCGCAACCTCGTGGAACTGGCCCTGGAATACGGCGTGACGCGCTTCGTCAACATCAGCACCGACAAGGCGGTGAACCCCACCTCCGTCATGGGGGCCAGCAAGCGCATCGCCGAAAAGGTCGTGAAAAACGCCTCCAACCGCTGCGAACCGCACCAGGCCTTCGTCTCCGTGCGCTTCGGCAACGTCCTGGGCAGCCGGGGCAGCGTGGTGCCCACCTTCCGGGAGCAGATCCGCCGGGGAGGCCCCGTCACCGTGACGCACCCCGAGATGACCCGCTACTTCATGACCATCCCCGAGGCCGCCCAGCTGGTCCTCCAGGCGGGAGGCCAGGCCGAGAACGGTTCCGTGTACGTCCTGGACATGGGCGAACCCGTGAAGATCCTGGACCTCGCCACCGACCTGATCCGCCTCTCGGGCTTCGAACCCGGTCGTGACATCCCGATCACCTTCACGGGACTTCGGCGGGGCGAGAAGCTCTACGAGGAACTGCTCACCGCGGAGGAAGGCGTGACCGCCACCACCCACAAGAAGATCCACGTGGCCAACAACGGCGTGATCGGGCCCGATTTCGAGGAGAACCTCGAAGAACTCCGCAAGGCGGCCCTGACTCGGGACGAGCACGCCATAAGGCAAGCGATCCATGCCCTGGTGCCGACGTTCCAGGGAGTGGCGTCGGAAAAACGGAAGCGAAAACGCCCCTTGCGGTATAAAAGAAGGAAATGAATCGGAACATCTATCTGGAAATTTATAAAAGGCCCTTCGATTTTTTTCTCGCGTTTTTCGGCCTGGTCTTCTTTTCACCGCTAATCCTGGGTCTTTCCCTCTGGGTTTTCTTCAGGGAGGGCCCCCCTATTTTTTTTCGCCAGCAGCGGGTCGGTCAAAACGGAAGACTTTTCGAGATTGTCAAGTTTCGGACGATGGTCGTTTCCAACGATTCCAACACGATCACCGTTTCCGGAGACGATAGGATCACTCGACTTGGAGCTTTTCTTCGAAAGTACAAGCTCGACGAATTGCCTCAGCTATGGAACGTCCTCAAGGGTGAAATGAGCTTTGTGGGACCTCGCCCGGACGTCCCCGGCTATATGGACAGACTCGAAGGAGAAGCACGGGCAATCCTCTTGCTAAGGCCCGGAATAACGGGACCTGCAACCCTGGCTTTTAGGAACGAAGAAGAACTGCTTGCGAAGACACCAGACCCCAAGCGTTATAATGACGAAGTTATCTTTCCCCGGAAGGTTCGGATCAATCTTCAGTACTTTCAGCAAGCCAGCCTTTTCTATGACGTGAAGCTTATCCTTGCCACAGTTTTAAACAGGAGATGTGAATAAAGCATGTCGGAACGAATCTATCTTTCCCCTCCACACATGACCGGGCGGGAAATGCACTTCATCAAAGACGCATTCGACTCCAACTGGATCGCCCCGCTAGGGCCCCACGTGGATGCCTTCGAAAAGGAAATTGCCGCTTATGTTGGAGTAAAGGCGGCCCTAGCTCTTTCCTCTGGAACGGCAGCAATTCACCTCGGCTTGATGCTTCTTGGCGTTGGGCCAGGCGACATTGTTTTCTGCTCAAGCCTAACCTTTTCAGCCAGCGCAAATCCGATCGTCTACCAGGGGGCTACCCCAATCTTCATCGACTCAGAGCCCCAATCCTGGAACATGAGCTCTCTTGCTCTCAAACGGGCCTTCGAGGCTGCCGAAAAATACGGCAAGCTGCCAAAAGCTGTCATTGTCGTCGATCTCTACGGCCAAAGCGCGGATTACGATCCAATCCTTGATCTCTGTAAACATTACGGGGTTCCTGTATTGGAAGACGCTGCCGAGGCTCTCGGGGCAACCTACAAGGACAAAAAATGCGGCTCTCTGGGCAAACTCGGTGTCTTTTCCTTCAACGGCAACAAGATCATCACCACATCCGGTGGTGGAATGCTCGTTTCAGATGACGAAGAGATGATAGCCAAGGCTCGTTTCTGGGCGACCCAGGCCCGTGACCCGGCACCCCACTACCAGCACAGCGAGATCGGCTATAACTACCGCATGAGCAACCTGCTGGCAGCGGTGGGAAGGCCGCAGTTGGAGGAAATCGAGGCCCGTGTACTACGGCGCCGTGAGATCTTCGAGCGGTACCGGGAAGCCCTTGGTTCTATTCCCGGTGTGGACTTCATGCCTGAGCCGTCTTTCGGACGAGCCAGCCGCTGGCTCACGGTCATGACCCTGGATTCTCAGATTGCGGGCCTGAAGCCTATGGATTTGATTGACGATCTTTCAAGGAACAATATTGAGGCGCGGCCAGTCTGGAAACCGATGCACTTGCAGCCAATCTTCGGAGGTTATCCTTTTTTCCGGGTAAACGGCTTAGAATGCTGGGCGGAGGTCTTTTTTGAAACGGGTGTGTGTCTTCCTTCGGGCAGTTCTCTAAAAGAAAGCGAACAAGATTTTATTTCGTACCTCATTAAAAATTCGCTCATGGTGAAAAAATGAAACCCGCCTGTGTCTTAATATCAGTATACAGGAACGACAGAATCGATTGCCTGAAGGCAATGTTTGATAGTCTCTTTTGCCAAAATTACAAGGACTTTGACATCTATGTGCAACAGGATGGTCCTCTAAACTCAGAAGTGTCGGCTTTACTCGATTCTTTGAAAAGAAAGGGCCATATAATTTTATTCAAGAGTAAACAGAACCAGGGGTTAGCAAGATCCCTTAACAACTTGTTGCAAGAAGCATTGAAAAGAGATTATAAGTTTTTTTTCCGTATGGATGCAGACGACATATGCGCAAGTTCTCGTTTTGAGAACCAGCTTTATTACATGGAAAAGAACCCTGACGTAGATGTTTTGGGGGGAGCGATTGAAGAGTTTAACGAGGACTCCGGAGAGACGCAGATTATAAGATATCCTCAAAAACATTCTGAAATTTTACATTTTATGGGAAAGCGTTGCCCCATTGCTCATATGACAGTATGTTTTCGGAGGTCTTTCTTTTCTAAAGTTGATCGTTATCCGGAATGCACCGTGAAAAATGAAGATTACCTTCTCTGGATAAAAAGCGCTTTGGCTGGAGCAGTATTTGCCAATTTGGATTGTGTCCTTGTACATGTAAGAACGAATAACAGTTTTTTTTCGAGGAGGTCAGGTTACAAAAAAGCTTATGACGATATGAAGTGGAAACTTTACGCCACGAATAAATTAAAACTACCCTACTGGTATTATATTTACGGCATAATGACTTTTATTCTTCAAATAAGCCCTACCAGCATAAAAAAATACGCCTACAAGCGGTTGAGATGACATGTTCTTGGTGGACAAACATGAAAATACTTGAGTTAATACCAAGATTAATTAGATCTGGACCTGTAAATATAGCAAGAAATATTCAGATAAATATTCCAAGAGACGAAGCGGTAATTGATATTGCAGTAATTAAAATGAATAATTCTGAGGAACTTGTTCAGAAAACTGAAAACGTTTTGTTTCTGAACTATAAAAAGCACTGCTATTTTAATTGGTACCTCGATCATTTTAATGGCACCGTCACTGATAGAGGATATGAAATCGTACATAGCCATGGGCTGTTATCAGATTACTTTTGCGCAAAAACAAAAGGTGTTTACAAAATATCTACCGTACATTGTAATATGTTTATTGATTATCCACTCCAATATGGATTTGTTAAAGGATATTTAATGGCTAAGGCGCACGCAGAGATTCTAAAAAGTATGGATCTTGTTGTCGCTTGTTCGGAAACCATAAGGAGAGATCTAGAAAGAAAAGGCATCAGGTCGATCGCTGTGCTAAATGGAATAAAACCAAACACTACTGGGAAAGAAAACAGCAATGTGGGTAAAAAAATATTTGTGACTGGAAATCAATTTGTTAAAAGAAAGAATATTGAGGTAGGGATAAAGGGTTTCTTGTCGAGTAGGGCTTCTATGGATTCGGAGTACTGGCTGTTTGGAGACGGGCCGCTTTTAGGCGAATACCGAGATAAATATCGTAAGGTACCAAATATCGTTTTCCACGGGCATGTTTCTAATTTCTACGACTATTTAAGGCAAGGCAATGTCTATATAAGCGCATCTTTATATGAAGGCATGCCCCTAGCAATTCTAGAAGCAATGTCGATGGGGCTCTATGTACTTGCCTCAAGGATACCTTCTCATGAAGAGATCTTCGAAAAAAAAATAGAAGGGGAACTCTTCAACCCATACAACGAAATGGACCTGGCTGAGAAGATCGACAGGATTGATCAAGTTGGCAGCGAACGAAACGTTGAAATATACAAGAAACACTTTACAGCAGAAGGAATGGCTAGTCGTTACCTAGAAATATATAGGCAGAGCGCGCATCCTAGGGAAGATACAAGATGAATGCTATTAGTTGAAAAAATATGATTAAAATACTTAAGGATATGTAAAGATGAGCTATTTTATTATTCCAGCTTCTATGATTTCGATATTCCTTTTTAATAGAGCAGTAGGAACGGTAAAAATAAGCCGCTTTAGCATGTGGACATATATTATTTACGTTCAAATAATAATGAACACGTTGGTTGGTGTTTGTCTAGTATATTTTTTTAACGATAATTGGCATATAATTCCGAATATATCAGAAAGCACTAGAAACATAGTGATGAATTATTTTCTTTACTCAATAATATCGATGCCTACTGCGATGATATTTGCAAACTACCTTTTTAAAATTAAAAAGCCTGAAGTTTTACTGGATAGATATTTAAATGTGAAACCATCAATAGAGAATGGAAAAAGTACGATTCTGGTCGTTAGCATTTTGTTTTTGGCAGCGGTAATAGCTTCAATCTACGTTTTGTATAGGATGCCCGTCATACCCATATTCAGCTTGTTTAAAAGCGCTACAGCGCTAGAACTAGCACGCTATAGAATAATGACCACAAGAGAATTCCCTGGGATATATTTTATTAAGTATTTCTTTGTTAATAACTTACTGCCTGTTCTTTCTCTAATTTACTATGCTTATTGCCTAAATAATGGCAAAAAAATATACAAAAAAATATGGTTAATATCCTTTCTGTTGTGCTGTTTTATGCTTTTGGTTGATACGCAAAAAGGTCCTATATTAAAATATCTGTTAATGATAACGGCGCTTAAATATTATCACAACGGAAAATTATCAAAAAAACAAATAACAGCGATATTTCTAGCAATATTGCTTTTGGTATCAGTTATGTATTTTTTTATCATGGGAATAAAAGAGAATGTTATTAATATATTTATAGCGAAAAACGGATTTATTGGTAGACAATTGATAGGACAAGTTATTGGCCTATTTTATAGTTTTGAAGTGTTTCCAAAGTACGAGACCTTCCAGGGTTTGAGTCAGGTTTTGCCGAATTTCCTGAGTAGGTTGATGGATGTGCAGGCAACGGAAAGAGGCATGTCTCTTTTATGGAAATATTTGGATTATGAAAGGACATTGCTGGGAATTACTGGAACGTTGAATTCATATTACCTCTCTGAAGCATGGTACCTGTGGGGTAGATGGGGGGCAATATTATCACCGATTTATCTAGGGATTTTACTGCAAGCCCTTCACATAGGCTTTTTAAAATCAAAAAAAAACCCAGTCAATCTTGCCTTCTACTCCTACGTTTCTTTTATTTCAATCACTGGTGGTTTTGCTCAATTTTTATATGATAGCAATTATTATATGCTTCTATTAATATATGCAGTCTTTGTGTTTCAAGATAGATATGTAAAAATAGCAAATAAGTGTAGAGGTGAATCATATGAAGATAACATACATAGCAAGAGATTCATATGATTATTCTGGTGTAAGGAATAAAATTTACATGCAATGCAAAGAGCTAACAAAAATAGGCTGTAGTGTTTCTTTGTTAATAACGGGAAGGCAAACAGAACCTAAGAATGAAGATGGGTTTAAAAAAAATCTAGAAATAGATGGTGTATATGAATATTATGTTGAACGAAATAAGAACTTATATGAGAAAACAAAAGCACAATATGATTTTATGGAAAGAGTGCTGACTATTTGTAAAAAAACCAAAAGTGATATTTTGTATATTCGATATACCGATGCAAATCCAATATGGATAAAAATAGTAAAAATAGTTAAAAATGCAGGGGTGAAAGTTATTTATGAGCACCAATCGAAAGAATTTGAGCAGAACTTAAAAACAAAAGCATATATAGCTACAATAATGGAAATATTGTACGGGAGAACGATAAGAAAAGCAGCCGATGGGATAGTTGGAGTTACAGAAGAAATACTAAGATATGAAATAGAGAAAACAAAAAGATTTTCAATCAAAGCTAAATGTCTAGGGAATGGTGTAAGTGTTGAACAAATGCCAATTAGAAGGTACAAAAAAAGTGGCAATGAGACTAATGTCTTATTTGTTGGAAACACGAGCATATGGCATGGTCTTGACAGAGTTCTTTGTGGAATGGCAATAGAATCAAGTCCTATAAAGATGAATCTGCATATAGTAGGGAGTGGCTCTGAAAATGATAAACTAAAGAAACGTGCGAAAGAACTAAATATAATAGAAAGGGTATTCTTTTACGGTGAAAGAAGCGGTAAGGAGCTTGATGAAATATATGATTATTGCGATGTTGCAATCGGTAGTTTGGGTATTCATAGAAAAGGTTTAAATGAGACTTCCGAACTAAAAGCTAGGGAATACTGCGCTAGGGGAATACCTTTTGTTTCGGGTGGATATGATGCGGACTTTACAGAGGGAATAGATTTCCGGTTGGGAGTAAAACTATGCGATGAACCCCTTGATTGCGAAGCAATAAAGAAATTTGCTGTGGAAAAAACGAGAGATCCACTGCATCCGGAAATAATGAGAGAATATGCAAATAGGAAACTAAACTGGTCAGTAAAAGCAAGAGAATTATATTCCTTCTTTCAGGAAGTATTGTCAGATTCAAAAGACTAGCTATTTAGGTAAGCTAGTAGAGAAAATATTGTTGTAAAAATACCAATAGCTGTTGTCAAAGAACGAATTGTTATGCCAGAGGACGGTAAGGGATCCGCCGAACCTTTGGGAAACTCTCTTCAATTGTTCAATCTTTGATTGTGCGCTTTTAAAATCGAGCCCCATGTATTGATCCCCTAACAGGCTTCCTTCCATGACAATCAGAGGGCGTTCGATCAGGGGCAATACCCTGTTTTGCTCCAGGTCGAAAACAGGGAAATCATGGCAAGTCCCGCACCGGAATCCGACGTGGTCCGCATAGCTGAGGGTCGAATCGTAGGAAAGGCCGGCTTCGGCCCAATTCCTCCAGGTGATTGGTGCAGTCCAGCGGAGGTAATGTTGCCGCCCCCCCCACGTTTCCTGTTGGATTCCCTCCTCTTCGCAAGCCCTCTGTAGTTTTAAAAATTCCTTCTTCGTTTGGATAGGGTCAAGGTAGGTTTCATAGCTTGGATGGAAGCCGATCTCGTGGCCGCGCGCATGAACGTCGCGCATCAGTTGTCGGAGGTATGGATGATCAAGGGAGTACCCGTCGTCGTATTTCGGATTGGTGCAGGCCGTCTTGAAGTAGAAGGCGCTTCGTAGGCCGTTTTGCTCGCTGAGATCCATGATCCGATCAAAAGTATAATTGCTATCCTTTCGCCATTCGCCTTGTTTTACGGCAAACCAGTTCTTGATTCGTGCAATGGCTTTGATTGGCGATTTTCGTTTGATGATGTCTCCGGCCAAAGAGCGCCCGATCCTCAAGGGAGAGGAAAATGCCTCCGCGAAGGGAACGTCTACATCGTGGCTCAACACCATACGGAATTCGCTTTTCTTTCGTTCTAGCCGAGGCCAGAGTCGCTTCATGCAGGCCCAGAGTATCTCCACGTATTCGTCCACGACTGGCCGGTGGAGGTAATTGTTCTTGAAAGCATGGGAGGCTTTTGCGGGGAAACGATCGTGGATGTCCCTTTCCGGGTTGAGCATCTCTTCGGCCCGAGTGAGGATGTAGAAAGCGCTGCCGAACAGGTCGAAGTTGATCGAAGCGGAATCATGGATCCAGTCGACCAAGGGAATAACCCAAGACGTGTCTTTCAAAGTAAGGACTGGGATTTTTTCTTCAAAAAGAAGTTGTCGGGTAAAATCATCAGTTTCTACCATCTGAAGGTATAGCTTGCTGGTTCTCAGAAGATCTTCGGGCGCGATGCCGGAAAGAAAAGGGGCAATGATCAGCTTTCCGGCACAATTTGGGATTTCAACCGTTATTTTTTTTGCCGGGGTTGTCTTTACGACAACTTCGGTCAAGCCCAAACGGTCGAAGATGAGATTCGTGATATAGCGAAAAGCTAGTCTGCCCGATTCTTTCGATAGGATTTGAGCGTCCTCTTCTTGTCTCATAGACCCCGTCATACTCCCCTGAGAATTTGCCTAAGCGCTGGCCGAATGGTCTTCGGAACGAAAAAGCGGAAGAGTTTTCTTGGGGCCGTTTCGTGGGTGATTGTCAAATAAGGAACCAAGGGAAAACCCCAAGTCGCCTTTGCGTTGGCCACGGGTTTGATGTTGGCCCCGCAGAGGTCGAAAAGGTGTCCTCTGCTTGCCGTCATATCCTTGAAGCTCTCCTCATAAGTGAGCTGGTTAACCCCATTTTTGATATGCTCCCGGTCTGTTCCGGCGGACCAATCGATCGATATGCCATCGGATAAGAAAATCTTGATCTGTCCGGAAACCGGGTTTCCTGCAGTATCACGGCAAATATAACCAAGGCAGTGATCCCCTCCGAGTAACTCCGATAGGCGGGCGAGATCCTTTGCGGGGGTCATATGCGAGAAATCCTTGGCATCTTCGGTTTTTTGGAGGCAAAAATGGACCGCTTCCCAATCGTTAGTTTGCTGAACCCGATAACCTAAGCGAATGGCTTTATTGATTTTTTGGCGGACGCTTGGATCCTGGTTCGTCGGCTCAACCGGCAAGGGGGTCGCGAAAGTATATCGGAAATTTGTCGAGAAACTTTTCCATTGGAAACCCCGGCCATCAGTAAAGCCTGGGGGGAAACTGATCGTGCCCCGAAAGCCGCGTTTTTCAAGATCAGAGGCTAATAGTTCCGACACTTCCAGCCATTGTGTATAAAGACGATACGGTTGTTCCGTAGGGGTCGGGGTGAACTGAAGGGGTAAATAGGGGTTCCTCGGGGGCATGACGACATGTCCGCGCCGATCGAGGTAAAAAACCCCTTCCAATTTCGGTAATTCTTTACCGGCGGGTTGGAACAACACTCTTTCGGCTTTATATCCCCATTTCTCCTCGTTGAACTTAATCCAGCCATCCAGAAAAAGCGCAGAGCGGGACTTCATCAGGGCCTTGCAAAGGGGGTCATGCATCATGGGTAATCCCTCACTTCCAGATCCTGTTCGTTTCTTTGTTCATCTCTTATCGGTGTGCGGTACGCGGCCAGGCTGCAAACCATGTAAACGCGTTCTTCGTTCATGGAGCGGTCATAATATCGTTCGATAGGCTTGAAGCCTAGATTCTCGTTGCTTTTTAGAGAGGCATGGTTGTTCAGGCTAACTCGTGAAGAAATTCCTTTAAGGAAGGGGCATCGTGCGAAATGATATAGGGCGTGGCGCCTTTGGGCCGTGCCAATACCTTGTCCGCGATATTCGGGGAGTAAATACGTATCACCTGCATGGACCGTGCCTTCCTTCCTATCCCTTGCATTGAAATAATAAAGGGAGTACCCCACGATCTCATGGGTTTGTTCATCTGTAACGACAAGGCACAACTTTTCTCCAGCGAGATACAAGACAAGTCTCTTAGATAAGTCCATTTCCTTCCCGTCGTGGAATCTGGTGTATAAAGAAAGCACGCCTTGGATATGATCTACCGAACAAGGCTCGAAAGTAACTGAGACAAATGGAAATTGCTCAATCCTAGGTATTTTTAAGGCACAAACAGTATTCCTATAAAAGAAGGCAATCAGTCTGCAAATCGAGAACGGCGCTCTAAATATTTTGTGGACGAACACCTAAAATCGCCTCTCGGGGAAGAAACTTTCAGTAAGTTGCTTCAAATAAAAATATGCCCCAATCCCATTGGAATTGTAACCATTTTTCAACAGGGTTCGGGTTTCTTCTTCAGGGAAACGCCCATAAATTTGCAGCGGGTTTTTCCGGAAACTTATGACGTTCAAGCAAGTGGATATTATTTTGTTTACTTGCTTTGGAAGAATTTTTTTCGCTACTCGGATTATACCCTCTTTGGGTGAAACGTTTCCTGCCCATCTCTTATCGGTTCCCAGCCCAAGTTCGCGCTCAAGGCATTTTACATGATTAATATAAAGAGATTGGTTGGATCTATTTTCGGGAACGACTCGAGACCAAAATTTAATAAAAGCCCTGTCCCAGAATGGAATCCACCATCCGTAACCAAAATATTCATATACCCGGAGGGAGTTCACGATGAACTTTGGCTGTCGTTCCGAAATATCCCAGGATTCGAAGGCACTGGAGGGGTCGGGATACAGAGAAGGGGCACCTAAAGTAGCCTTTACCCTATCCTTGAAAAAAAGCCCAAGGTTAGGGTTCTCTTTTAGCCATGGGAAGAGGTTGTAATGGTATCCGAGAAGGGCTTCGATCAATCGAGAGTTTTCTACCTGCCCCGAATATAAATCAGGAACGCTTTTGCTTCTGCTTCCTGCCAGAAGATCAGCACTATGTCCGGGGACAAAAATGGAATCGGTAGGCACTCGATTTTCTCGAGACAAAGTCAAAACAGCTGGCCAATCCTGAATATGGGGCAGGGAAGAAAGTCCGTCAGCGAAACTGGTATATCCCCGCATTTCCTCGGAGAGATACCACTGGTGCCAAAGCATGTTCGAATAAGGGACGAATTCCCAGCGGAACCCGAGGGAGTCGGCGACCTTCTTGCTTACTTCAGATTCCTTGTTTCCCGGTTTGCCATAAGAAAAAGCGATGACGTTTTCGTATCCCAATTTCTTGAGCATGAGCACGATAAGCCGAGAATCGTAACCTCCGCTCAGAGGGACGACGATCGGTCGCCCGCCTGCAAAGGTTATCAACCGGCCAAAGATATCCACCAAGGTTTCTTGGAGTCGCTGGTGGAGAATTTCTTCCGGGGAGTCAAAATAGTCGGAATGCACGTATCGGAAATATCGTTGCGGAAACACGTCTGAATGCCCGTCTTCACTGGTTTGAAAGAGGACGAATTCCCCTGCCTGGATTTGCTTGACTTTCGGAAATAGCGTATCTGGACCGGTCACATAGCCCGTCGCTAGAAATTCCTGCTTTGCAAGGGGTTCCAATTCCTGATCTCCGACCCGGTCTTTCACCCACCGAGCATCGTCGCTGATGAAAACGTCAGTTCCGAGTTTTCCGTAAAAGAGGGGGATGCTGCGGAGACGGTCGACTGCCGCAAAGACCTGGGTTCCTCGCTTGATGACCACGGCAAAAAAGCCGTTGAGCGCAAGGAGCGCTTCCTTCCACTCTTCGGCCGTTTTCCATGCGAGAAAGTGGTTCAACAAAGCCTCACCCTGTAACATCCTGCTTCCGAGAAAAGCGGTTCCGGTGACGAACCCTTCCCCGTTTTCTACATAATGCCGGTAAGCTTGATGCCCGACGTGCCATTGAATCATGCCGGCAGACCCTCCTTCATGAACCTGGATCCCTTGAAAAAGACGAACGCAGCGAAACAAGCGAAGCCCAAGCAGATCCTTCCGAGCGGATTTCCTATAAGAGCAAACGCGAATAGTATTGGGGCGAGGAAGAGTAAAGACTCGAAGATTGGCTTCCTTAAATCCGAGAGTGCCTTTGAAAAAGAAACCCCGGCCATGCTAAGGATCAAGAGGCAATTGCCGATCCAGAGCAGCAGGCCCGTTACCCCGAAAAGTTGGACGGCCAGCAGGGCTGAACCGCGCATTCCTCCCAGAATTAGGGCCAGGACTCGGCTTGCAAGCATGAGGAGATTGACGAAGAACCCCAGGCGCTGTTTTCCAAGGACCATGTAGATGGAGGAAAGGGGGGAGGAGACGAACACCAGGAATATCCAGAGAGCCAGCCAACGGACATAAATTCCTGCGGTTACCCACTGGTTTCCGAAGACCAACTTGAAGGCGTCAGGGGCGATAAGGGTTAGCAGGGCGAACGGCAACAAGCCTAATTCCATAAGGAAGATAAAGGTTTTTCGTGTGGTTTCCGGCAGGTGCCCCGAGTGGAAAGCCTCAGTCGCGTGCGGGTAAAAGGCCTGCGCAAGCGCCCCTCCGATCAAGGTCATGGGCAGGGAAAGCACGCGCTGGCCGAGGGAGTAGAAGCCAACGATCGCGGGGCTGAAATAGTAACCCAATAGCAAAGCCGGAAGCATGGTCGAAAGGGTGTTCATGAAACCGGTCCAGGTCGAAAAGAGGGGAAAATCCCGGTGGCGGTAAAGCAGTTCGCGGATTGTTTTCATGGAAAAGGTGGTTCGAATCAGGTTCCCATCGTCTCTTAGGGTTTGCCAGGCCAGCCTGGCGGTTGCGAGGGTTTGCCCTATAAGGGCGCCGAAGACCAACCCGCTTCCGTGCCCTTTCAAAAGGAAGCCAAGGCCGATCTGGCCAAGGGAAGTACCTAAGGACTGAGTGACCTGGCGGGTTGCCAGTCTCCCGAATTGCTTTCTACGAGTTCCCCAGTAGTTGAGGGAAAGAAACACGCCCTGGACGAAAAGCTGAAGAGGAAGGACCAGAAGCCAGGGGGAAAGGGCCGGATTATTCAGGGAATTCGCGATGGACGAGCGGAATAGCAAGATTAAAGGGAAAGCGAGAAAACTGGTCAAAAGGCAAATGAGTAGGGATAGAAGGAAGAGGTTTGCGGCTTCGCCATCTTCTTTGGGCAGGACGATGGCCAGTTCGTAGCGGCCGCAGCTGACCACGCCAAAGACGCTCAGGAGCGAATAGTAAAGGGCAAACAGCCCGAACCCTTCGGGGCCGTAAAGGCGAGTAAGGATCGGTGCTACAAAAATCATGAGCACCTGCGCGAAGACGGTTCCCGACATGAGGGTCAGGACATTTCGGCCGAAACTCTTATGCGGGAAACGGTTCTTGAGCTTATCCAGCGTAGCGGGCATTACCTCGGCATGGCGCACATGCGCACTTGTCCGCCGGAAAGGGCCGACTGGTAGGCCGCTTCGATGATCTCCACGGTCTTGCGCCCTTCCCTTCCGCTCACCAGTTCGTCTTCCCCGTTTTCCAGCACGTCCAGGCAGTGGCGGTAAAAGTCCAGGTGCCCGAACCCGTAAACGCTCTTGGGGTTGGTATCGGCCTCTTTCACCTCGTCGTCCATGGGGTGCGGGGTGTCGAAATTCCACTCGATGATCTTATTCAAGGCCACGCCGCCGATGCGGACGGTGCCCCTTTCGCCGAGGATCGTCAGGCTGCCTTCGAGGTTCTTCGGGTAGGTCAGGGTGGTCACGTTGATGCTGCCCAGGGCCCCGCTGCGGTAGCGCAGGTTCACCACGACCGTGTCCTCGGCCTCGATGCGCCGGGCCAGGGTGGCGCTGAAGGCCTGGACGGATTCCACGGCCCCGCCGAACCACTGCATCAGGTCCACGTAATGGGCGGCCTGGTTGCAAAGGGCCCCGCCGTCGAACTCCCAGGTGCCGCGCCACTTGGCCTGGTCGTAGTAGTCCTGGGGGCGGGTCCAGAGAACGTTGGACAGAAGCATGTTGATACGGCCGAAGCGCCCTGAGTCGAGGGCTTTTTTTGCAAGCTGGATCGTCTTGTTGAAGCGGTTCTGCTTGACGACGAAGTACTTCGTCTGGGCCCTGTCGCAGGCCTCGATGGCCTCGTCCACGGCGGTCAGCCTGGTCCCGGCGGGCTTTTCGCTCAGGGCGTGCCGACCCGCCCGGGCGGCCTGGATGACGTGCGCGGGGTGCATTCCCGAAGGTGTGCAGATGGAAACGAGGTCGAAGGGGCTTTTTTCAAGCATTTCGGCGTAGTCGGTGAAGGGGGTGCAACCGGGCCCGGCCGTTTCCGCGGCGGCTTTGGCCCGTTCTGGGACCAGGTCGCAGCAGGCCACCAGCTTGCAGCGCCCTTCGGCTTCCAGGGGTTTGACCGCTTCGATGTGGTTCTTGCTGATGCGCCCGCAACCGACAAGGGCGATCCGGATCATGGCTTCTCCTTCCTTTCCTAGAGGCGAACGAGGTTTTTGGGCAGCGGCAGGGTAAGCCCCAGTTTCGTCGCCACGATGTTCTTGGTGTCCAGCACGAGGGGGGTCTTGTCCAGGAGAACCTGGTAGTCCACGTTTTTCGTGTGGGCGGTGGTGACGATCACGGCGTCGAGCCCCTGGAGGAGTTCCGGGTCCAGGGCAACGGAGGGGATGCGGCCCTCTCTTCGTCTGACCAGCGGGCAGTAGGGGTCGTGGAAGAACACCTGCGCTCCCTTGGCTTCCAGTTCGTCCCACACTTTCAGGGCCGGGGATTCCCGCAGGTCCTCGATGTCGCCCTTGTAGGCCACGCCGCAGAGAAGGATCCGGCTGCCCTTCAGGGGCTTTCCGCGGTCGTTCAGCAAGTCCTGGAGGCGCCGGACCACGTACGCGGGCATGTCGTCGTTGATGTCGCCCGCCAGCTCGATCAGGCGGGTGTGGTAGTCCACGGCCCGGGCTTTCCAGGTGAGGTAGTAGGGGTCGATGGGGATGCAGTGACCTCCCACGCCGGGGCCGGGGTAGAAGGGAACGAAGCCGAAGGGCTTGGTTGCGGCGGCGGCGATGACCTCCCACACGTTGATCCCTAGCTTGTCGCAGATGACGGCCATCTCGTTGGCCAGGGCGCAGTTCACGATGCGGAAGGTGTTCTCCAGGATCTTCGTCATCTCCGCTTCCTTGGGGCTGGAGACGGCGAACACCGGTGCCTCCAGCACGGCCTCGTACAGGGCCTTGGCGTGGCGGGTGCACTCGGGCGTGCAGCCTCCGACGACCTTCGGCGTGTTCTTGGTCTTGAAGCGGGCGTTTCCAGGGTCCACCCGCTCCGGGGAAAAGGCCAGGTACAGGTCGGTGCCGATGGTAAACCCGGCTTTCTCGAACAGGGGTTTCAGCACTTCCTCTGTGGTGCCGGGATAGGTGGTGGATTCCAGGACAACCAGCATGTCCTTGTGTGCCTGCCCGGCAACGGCCCGGGCCGAGGATTCGACGAAGCTCAAGTCCGGCTGCTTGAAGGTGTCCAGGGGGGTGGGCACGCAAATGGAGATGACGTCGCAGCCGCCCAGCCGGGCCATGTCGGTGGTGGCGGACAGGTGCCCTGACTTCACCAGGGCGTTCAGCTCCTCCGGAACGACGTCGCCGATGTAGTTTTCCCCGCGGTTCACCCGGTCCACCTTGTCGGCCTGCACGTCGAAGCCGATCACCGTGAAGCCCGCCTTGGCCTTTTCCACGGCCAGGGGCAGACCCACGTAGCCCAGGCCCACCACGCCGATGGTCGCGGTCTTGGATTGGATTTTCTCGTAAAGGGTCACTTGGGGTCGCCTGCCTTGTCGTAGAAAACCTGGTTTTCGATGAGCTGTTCTTCCGGGACGGGGCGAACGGCACGGGCGGGGGATCCCACCACGACCATCCGGGGCGGCACGTCCTTCGTGACCACGCTCCCCGCCGCCACCAGGGCGTCTTCGCCGATGACGAGGTTGGGCAGGATCGTGGCATTGGCGCCGATGCGGGCTCCCTTTTTGAGGGTCGGGCCGCCGAAGTGCTTCTTGCGTTCCTCGGTGCGGCCCAGGAAGTTGTCGTTGGTGAAAGTCACCTCCGGGGCGATGAAGCAGTAATCCTCGATGGTGGAAAAGGCGGTGATGTAAGCCTCGGTTTCGATCTTGCACTTGCGGCCGATGGTCACCTTGTTTTCCACCGTGGCTCCCCGGCCGATGATGGTGAGTTCTCCCACGCTCACGTCCTCGCGCAGGGTGGCTTGGTCACCGAAGAAAACCCCATCGCCGATCGCGGCGCCGACGTAGAGGATGCAGCCGGCTCCCACGGTGACGGCGGAACCCAGCACCAGGGGCGGGTAGACTTTCGGATCGCCCGTGGTGGCCGAAAGGCTGGCCTTGCCGGGACGCTTGCCCAGGATGGCCCCGTCGTTGATCACGCAGTTGGGGCCGATTCGGACGCCAGAGCGGATGACCACATGGTGGCCGATCGTCACGTTCTCGGCGATCTGGACGTCTTCCTCCACGACGACGTATTCGCCGAAGGTGACGTTGGTGCCGATGCGGGCTTTTTCGGAGACGGACATGCGGTTCCCTCCTAGAATCTTCCCGAGCCGTTGGCCCACACCACGAGAATGGGCTCCGACTGGAAACGGGGTTTCAGTTTTTCGAACTCTTCGTGTGTCAGGGCCAGGTGGCGGATCTTGCGGTTGATGAGGGATTCGAGCTTCGGCATGAGGCTCTGCGTGTAGCCCTTGTCGATTTCCCCCACCAGCACCAGGTCGATCAGCCCCGAGTCCTTGCCCTTCGCGTAGTCTCCCGTGACGAAGGCCAGTTCCACGTTGCCCAGGCGGCTCACGACCTGTTCCACCACCTTGTCCAGGCCCACGGTCTTGGCCACGATGCGCTGCACCTCGGGGAACAGGGGGTGGGTCGTGTTGGCCCGGTACACCTTGGTGCGTCCCTCGTCGGCAGATTCAAGCAGCCCGGCCTCGGACAGGCGGTTCAGCTCGACCCGCACGGAGTTGGTCGATTCGCCGAACTCGTCGGCCAGGCCCCGCAGATAGGCGCTGGTGCCCGGGTTCAAAAAGAACTTCATCAATAGCTTGATGCGGGTCTTGGAGGTGATCAGGCTGTCCAGCATACGAGTCAGTTTATAACTCGAAAAGGGTGTTGTAAAGGGGGCGAATTCCAGAAAGGTTGCTATAGGGATTCAGGGATTTCCCGATACTCAAAGAAGGAAGGCTTCTGTATAATGTCGGCGGACCGTTTTCGGCTTACTTGAAGAAAGACGTTTGGGGAGGGCTTTTCTTGAATACACGGCACGGCGTAGGAATCGGCTTGTTGGTTTTGATCCTGGTTTGTTCCCTCGCGATCCCGGCACTGGCGCAGGGCGGGGGAGGCGCGGGCCTTTCGGGCATCAACGAAGTGACGTCGACCGACAAGAAGGACGGCTTCGGCGCGGCGGGGGACACGGGGCTTCCCGGGATCTACGACTCTGCCCCTCCCGTGATCGTGGTGCCGGGGGCGCCCCAGGGGCCTGAAACGCCCGCGGGCCCGCCGCAGATCTTCCCGAGCCAGCCGGCGGTCCCGGCAGCTCCGGGCCAGGCGGAAGAAGAACAGAAGAAGGGCACCGAGCAGGGAGAGATCCAGTCGGGGCCGTCCGAGCTGGAGCGGTTCCTTTCCGGGGCCCTGCCCGACCAGTTCCAGGCCAGGATTTCCCGCTACGGGACGGACTTTTTCAAGAACCCGCCTTCCACCTTCGCACCCGGCAACGCGGTCCCCGTGGGGCCGGACTACGTGATCGGGCCCGGCGACACCTTCCGCATCGACGTGTGGGGGATGGTGCAGGGCACCTGGACCGTGGCGGTGGACCGGAACGGCCAGGTGGCGATCCCCACGGTGGGGACGCTGGGCGTGGCGGGGCTCACCTTCGACCAGCTGAAGGGAGCGCTGCGGCGCGAGCTGGAGAAGTACTACGCGGGCTTCGAGATGAACGTGACCATGGGGCAGCTGCGGAGCATCAAGGTGTACGTCACCGGCAACGCGAAAAAGCCCGGGGCCTACACGGTGAGCGCCCTCTCCACGCTGGTGAACGCCCTCCTGAGCTGCGGGGGCCCCAGCGACACGGGAACCCTTAGGGCCATCGAGGTGAAGCGGAGCGGCAGGACCGTGGCGGTTTTCGACATGTACGATTTTCTGATGAAGGGCGACAAGACGAAAGACGTCCGTCTGCAGCCCGAGGACGTGATCCACATCGGGCGCGTGGGCCCCCTGGTGGCCATCGTAGGGAACGTGCGTGTTCCGGCCATTTACGAACTGAAGAAGGAAACGAAGGTGGCGGAACTGCTGGAGATGGCCGGAGGCCTGACCTACACGGGCTTTTTGGGCCGGGTGCAGGTGTTCCGGGTGTTCAATAACGAGTACCGCAGCATCCTGGAGGGTGACCTGCTGGACCTTTCGACGAAACCGGACAAGAACTTCGCTTTGGCCGACGGCGACTTCGTGCGGGTGTTCTCGGTGGTGGAAAAGCGCAACGTCATGACGATTTCCGGCCCCGTTTCCAAGCCGGGGCAGTACGGCGTGGAACCGGGGAAGACAACGGTTCGCGACGTGCTCCTGCGGGCCGGGGGGCTATTGTACTACGCCGCGGACGAGGGGGAGATCACCCGGGTGAAGCCCAGTCCCAAGGGGCCGATAACGACCCGGATCCTGGTGGACCTGCGGAAGGCTCTGGCGGGGGACCCGGCTCACAACGTGCTGCTGGATCTGAACGATTACCTGTTCGTGCGCAGCGTGCCCGAGTGGGACCTGTACAAGGCCGTGACGGTTTCCGGCCAGGTGAAGTACCCCGGCACCTACACGATCAAAAAGGGTGAGACGCTGAGCAGCCTCATCGCCCGGGCAGGGGGGTACACCGACCGGGCCTACCTTCGGGGAGCGACCTTCACCCGCCAGAGCGTGAAGAAGCTGCAGGAGGAGCAGAACCGGCGGATGGTGGACGAGCTGGAGACCGAACTGCTGTCGGTGAGCGTCAACGAGATGAGCGCGGCGCTTTCGGCTGAGGAGGCGAAGCTGACCCAGTTCGAGGCCGAGCAGAAACGCAAGCTGATCGACAAGCTGAAGAACCTGAGGGCAGCCGGCCGCGTCGTTTTGAGGCTGGATGTGCCGGAAAAGATGAAGGGCTCCCCCTTTGACCTGGAGCTGGAAGAGGGCGACACCCTGTTCGTGCCGGCCAACCCCAACACGGTGCAGGTGATGGGGGCGGTGCTGAACCCCACGGCCTTCGTTTACCAGCCGGGGCTCTCCGTGGGCGACTACCTGCGCATGGCGGGAGGCTACACACGGAGCGCCAGCCCGGGGCGGATCTACCTGCTGAAGGTGGACGGCACGGCGGTGCGGCTGGACACCGGGGGAAGCTGGCCCTTCGGCAAGACGGGCAACAGCCACGGGCTGGTTGTGCGGGCCCTGGAACCGGGGGACGCGATCATCGTTCCCCAGAAGGTGCAAAGCTACAAGGGCCTTCGCAGCACGCGAGACTGGGTGGACATCATCTTCAAGATCGCCATGAGCGCCGCGGCGGTCAACAACCTTACCGATTAGGGATCCGGCCATGACCGAAGAGCGAGAGGGAACGATCGTGGAAACCAGCGCGGGGCAGGTTGTTCGCCGGGCGGACGACGACGAGATCAGCCTGCTGGACCTGGCCCTGGTGCTGGTGAAGCGGAAAAAGCTGATCTTCTGGATGACGTTCGGGCTGGCCTTCCTGGTGGCGATTTACAGCCTGGTGACGCCGAAGATCTACCGGGCGGAGACGCGCCTGCTGCCCCCCAAGAGCGCCGGGTTCGACCAGGCGGCTCTGCTTGACATCGCCACGGGCGGGGCGGCCTCGGCCCTGGCCGGGAAAACCCCGGGAGATCTTTACGTGGGAATCGCCAAGGGGCGGACGGTGATGGACAAGGTGATCGAGCGATTCAAGCTGCAGGAAATCTACGAGCAGGACAACATGGACCGGACGAGAAAGGTCCTGTCTGACAACCTGGAGGCCAAGGCCGACCTGAAGACGGGAATCATCACGATCGCCGTGCTGGACAAAGACCCCGTGCGTGCGGCGTCCGTGGCCAACGGCTTCGTGGATGCCCTGAAGGAAGTGACGAGCGGCCTTGCCATCAGCGAGGCGGCCCAGAAGCGCCTGTACTACGAAACGCAGATCAAGGACGTTCAGGCGGCCCTGCAGAAGTCTGAGGAGGACCTGAAAGCCTACCAGGAACGCACGGGAATCCAGGAGGCGGGAAGCCAGACGGGAGCCCTCATCGGAACCCTGGCGAGCCTCCGGGCCCAGATCACGGCCAAGGAAGTCCAGCTTCGGGCCCTGAAGGCCTACGCCACGGGGCAGAATCCCGAGGTGAAGAAGGTGCAGAACGAGCTTTCCGCCCTTTACGGGCAGCTGGAGCGGCTCGAGGCCGGGCAGGGATCCGCGCGGGATCCCCTGAACCCTGAAGGCGGCATGCCCAAGGCAAGGCTGGAGTACATGCGGCTGCTGCGGGAGGCCAAGTTCAACGAATATCTCTACGGCCTGCTCCAGAAGCAGTACGAGATGGCCAAGCTCGGCGAGGTGAAGGACGCCGCCGTCATCCAGGTCATCGATACGGCCGTGCCTCCCCAGGTTCGCTTCAAACCGAAGCGCACGCTCATGGTGCTGCTGGCCGCCGTGCTGGGCTTCTTCCTCTCGGTCTTCGCCGCCTTCTTCCTCGAGTTTCTGGAGAATGCCCGGCGCGACCCCGAATCCGCCGCCAAGCTCGAAGCCTTCAAGCGCTACGCCCGCATCACCCGCGACGACTTCACCCTCCGCCGCGGGGTCAGACCTTGAATTTGACTCGTGGTGTACAAGGGTTCCCCTCGCCCGGCCGGCCCATCCGGCTGGGCGTTTTTTTGCGCCCTGCAGAGTTGGGATCCTGTGCGAATCCGATGGGTTCGGAAAGCGGGAAAGTCGTACGCAGGCGCCGCCCTGGGTCAAAGGGCGGCCTCGGCGGCCCGGTGCCAGGGGAGGATTCGCACTCCCTCCCGGTCGTAGGCCTCGTTTCCCCCGTAGACGAGCGTGGCCTTTCCGGGCACGATGTTCAGCCTGGGGACTGCCGCTTGCCAGCGTTTCAGGGCGGTCAGCGCATCCCCGGGAACAGTATGGGCGGCTTTGACCTCCAGGGGATGCAGGATTTCCCCCTCCTGCCGGATCACGTCCACTTCGAAACCGCTGTGCTCCCTCCAGAAGAAAAGATCGGGCTCCAGCCCGTTGTGGACGCGGGCCTTCAGGAGTTCACAAACCACGAGGGTCTCGAACAGGGCTCCCCGCAGCGGATGGGCGGCAAGCTGGAGGGGGTCCCGGATCCCCAAAAGCCAGCTGGCAAGGCCCGGGTCGGTGAAATAGAGTTTCGGCGTCTTCACGAGCCGCTTGCCGATGTTCCTCGACCAGGGATTCAGAATCCGGATCACGAAGGCAGCCTCGAGAACGCCCAGCCACGCCTTTGCCGTGTTGTGGCTGATGCCGCAGTCGGCCCCCAGGGAACTCAGGTTGACGAGATTCCCCGTCCTCCCGGCGCAGAGGGTGAGGAAGCGTTCGAAATCAGCCAGGTCCCGCACGTTCACGAGGTTTCGAATGTCGCGCTCCAGGGCCGTCCGGACCAGGTTGCCGAGCCAGGCGGAACGGTCGATCGATCTTACGTGGACGGTCGGGTAGAACCCGTGCAGCAGGAACCGGTCGACAGACTCGCCCTTTTCCAGGAGGCCGCTGGCTGCCAGTTCAACGCAGGACAGCGGCAGGAGGTTCAGGAGGGCCGCACGGCCCGCGAGGCTCTGGGTGATGCCTGCCATGAGGTCGAATTGCTGAGAACCAGTCAGGACGAAACGCCCCGGGCAGGGATCGTCGTCTACTAGCTGCTGCAGGAACGAGGGAAGGCTCGGGGCCCGCTGGATTTCGTCCAGGATCGCTCCATCAGGGAAGCGCGCCAGGAACCCGCGGGGGTCGCTTTGGGCGAAGGCCCTTTCGTCCAGGGCTTCAAGGGAAACGTAGGGCTTGTGGGGGAAGGCGTGGCGAGCCAGCGTGGTCTTGCCCGATTGTCTCGGGCCCGTGATGACCACGACAGGGTACTCCGATGCCCGCTTTGCCAGGGGACCTTCCAGTGTCCGGTTCACGTATGCGTGCGCCATGAGCAAATCTTAGGACTGATCCATAAAAATTGTCAATTCGACTTACATTTTTCCTTGATGGCCAGCCCCAGGCTGACTCTATGTGTACGATGATTCCCCTCGCCCGGCCGGTACATCCGGCCGGGCGTTTTTTTGCGCCCTGCAGAGTTGGTATACTGTGCTTATCCGATAGGAGTTGAAAGGGGCGGGGCCATGGGAATCCGGGAGGACTTGGAAAAACTGGCTGGCATTTCGGATCCGACGACAAGGAGACTGGCTTTCCTGGCCCTCTTCAGCGAAGAATACCGCAAGCGAAACGGAGGCCGGTACCCTGTGCTTGTGGGGGGGATGGCCGTGGAGCTTTACACCCAGGGGCATTATTCGACTCGTGACGTGGATTTGCTTTGCAAGGATGAAAGAGCCTGGGAGATCCTGCAGGAATGGGGGTTCGAGCGCCTCCCGGCAAAAAGGCAATTCTACAGCGAAAGCCTGGATATTGCCCTTGAAATCCTTGGGGACAGGCTTGTGAACGAAGATCCCGAAGCGGAGGCCCGCACGAAGTTCGTTCTTTTCGAGGGCCTTGGCAAGGGAGCCCCCGACCGAATCCGCGTGATCGCTCTGGAAGACCTGGTCCTTGATCGCCTGAACGCGGCGGTGCTCTGGAAGTCGCCTGAGGATCGGCTCTGGGCCGAGATCATGCTGGACCTGGGGCTATCGAGCGATGCCCTGGGTTTCAACCTGGACTACCTGAAAAGGAAGGCTCTTCGCTATTTAGTGTGGGTGACTAACCCCTGTTCTAGTAGCAGAAAGCTGGTAATCTGGGCTTGCAGTTCACTTTTTCGAGAGGGGAGATCATCCCGTGGACGAAATCAAGCCCTTGTCCACGCCCGGGTCCCGCGGGTCAAGTGCCCCGACCACGGGGTGAAGCGGTGACGGCGGACCGTTTCCACCTGGTTTCGCCTGCCGGTCTTTCCCTACTCGCTGACCCGGTTTTTGCCCTGCTTTTTTGCCCGGTAGAGGGCTTCGTCGGCCCGCTTCAGGACGATCCCCAGATCCGGGTCGCCTTCTTCGAGCTGGGCGATGCCGAGGCTGAGGGTGATTCCCTGGATGGGCTCCACCTCAAGCTGGCTGGCCAGCTTCCGAAGCTTTTCGGCGAGCTTTCGGGCGCCCTCTTTCCCGGTGTTGGGCAGAACGAGGAGGAATTCGTCGCCGCCCCATCGGAAGAAGCAGTCCGCCTTGCGGATGGAGTTCAGGATCGCCTGCCCCAGGGTTTTCAAAACCTCGTCACCCGCCAGGTGGCCGTGCTCGTCGTTCACGGATTTGAACCCGTCCAGGTCGAACATGATGATCGACAGGGGGATCCGGTAGCGTCGCGCACGCGCGACCTCGATCTCCGAGATCGAGGCGAATTCGGATTTTTTGAGCGCTCCCGTGAGCGTGTCGAAAAGCGCTTTCTCAACCAGCTGGAAATGGGTTTTCAGGAAGGAGTGAAGAAGGAGGGCTGCCGCGACGAAAAAGAGGGTCAGAAGGGACGCGAAAAGGAGGTAGATCTCGCGGATTTCTTTCGCGGCAGGATTCTCGTGGATCGCCGTGATGTATCCCAGAAACGCTCCGTCTGCCCCCCTAATCGGCAGGAAGCTGAGAGAATAGACCTTTCCAGACTGGCTCAGGAAAAGGGCAAATCCCTTTCCCTGGGCGATGCGCGAGGGCGAGCCGGCAAGCATTCCGGCCGCCCGTTGTTTGAGAAGGCCCACCAAGTCCGGATCGATTTCTTCCTGGATTTTTTGCACCAATCCAAGGTCGCGGTTCTCGTAAAAGTCTTTCGAGTAGCTGCTTTCTGTATAGTGAGCTGAAAGAAATTCCTTGTCCAGGGGGATCAAGGCTTCACGGCGAAGCAGAAGGGAATAGTGCCCCGGGAACTGTTTCTGGAGCTGTTCCGCGAACGCGAAGGAGGAAAGACCGTACTCCGCCGAACCCAGGAACTGGCTGCCGTAAAAGATCGGGAAACTGTACCGGTAAAGGCCGAAGGTTTTCCCGACCTGGAATCCCCGGGCTGGCGCGCGGTTGGCCAGGGCAATTTTCTGTAGCTGACTGTAGGAAAGGACGTTGTCCCCGTAGAGGTCCGGGGCGTGCATTCGAAGGAACACCGTCCCGTCGGACAGGATCAGGTTCAACAGCCGGACCTGATAGTAGGAAAAACTGTCGAAAGCGGGCTCCAGCCGGTTCCGGATCGTCCCCCGCCAATAATCCCGCTCGAGCGGGTCCTTGGTTTTCAGGGCCCTGAAGAAGAGTTCTCGAACCTCAGGCCGATGGACGGACTCGTCGAACATCATTTCGACGAGGTGCCCGTAAACGTCGACGGTCGCCTCCACGGCGGAGGAAAGTCTTTCCAGGGTTTCGTTCTGGAGACGGCCCAGGCGGTTTTGGTAATTGATCCAGAGAACGAGACAAGTCGAAACGACGACTGAAACGAACAGAAGCCAGCTCAGGGTTTTGACCGTTTTCTTGCGATTGCCCACCGGGCTTCCTCCTTAGCGGGGCGCATCCAAAACAAGAGAAAGTCTGCAAAGGGCTTCTCTTTTCGAGGGGGGAAATTGCTTTGTTATATTATCATAAAACCGAATCGGGTCAACGAAAGAAGGCATAAATCGGGATTGACCTTATTTAAAAAATAAGAATGGTTTTTGAAAGGGGTTCTGCCGTCTTAAGTTGGAGCGTTCGGTTGAAGGACCCTTTGAAAAATGAGATGATCAGGGGGACAGGACGAATCAGGGAGGGATGATTCTTCAATGGAAAACCGAATCGTGGTCTCCTTCGAACCCGTCGAGGGGGGACGGGAGGCGATCCTGGCCCAGCTCCAGGGGCTGGCCGAGGTGGTGTTCCTGGCAGACCTGGACGCGAGGGAGCGCGCTTCCGCGCTGGAAGGGGCGAGAGTGCTGTTTGCCAGTCACTTCTACCGGGGCGAGATCCTGGAGGAAGAGTGGGAAAGGCTCGCTTCGCTGGAATTGATCCAGACCTTGTACGCGGGGGTCGAGAAGACCCCTTTTCACCTGCTGCCCCCGAAAGCCGTACTGGCTTCCAACGCCGGGACCTTTGCCGAACCGTTGTCCGAGCAGGTGCTGACCCTTGCCCTGGCCTGCGCGAAACGGCTGTTCCCGAAGTTTGCCCTGATGAAGGAAGGGCGGTTTGACCGCAGCGCCACGAACCGCTTCCTGTCCGGGGGGGTCTGCCTCGTCGTGGGGTTCGGCGGGATCGGGAAGGCCGTGGCGAGAAGGATGCGGGCGCTGGGCATGAAGGTCTGGGGAGTGAACCGCTCGGGAAGGTCGGAGGAACCGGCGAACCGGCTGGGAACCCTGCAGGACCTGGACGCGATGCTTCCGGAAGCGGACGTGACGGTGCTCTGCCTGCCTTTGACCCCGCAAAGCCGCGGGTTGATCGGCAAAGAGCGGCTCGAACGGATGAAACCCGGCGCGATCCTCGTGAACGTGGGGCGCGGCGCGCTGGTGGAAGAAGAGGACCTGTACCGCCACCTGCTGACGCACCCGGAGTTTTTCTACGGAGCGGACGTCTGGTGGGACGAGCCCGAAGAGGGAGAGCCGTTCTCCACGCGCTTCCCGTTCCTGGATCGGCCGAACGTCGTTGCCACGCCGCACAACGCCGACCGGGTGCCGGGGATGGACCGGCAGGCGACCGAGGTGGCGGCCCGGAACATCCGGCGCTTCCTGGAAGGGGACGTTCCGCGAAACGTCGTGAACCCGGCGGACTACGGCTTCGAGCGGACCGGGGATTTTCGATGAAGACCTGGCTTGTGACGGGGGCCGCCGGCTTCATCGGGAGCCACCTGGTGGAAGACCTTCTCCGGTCGGGTCAGTCGGTGGTGGGGCTTGACAATTTCAGCACCGGCAAAGGCGAGAACCTAAAGGACGCTGCGCGCGCCGCGGGGGCGGAAAAGGCGGCCGCCTTCCGGCTGATCGAAGGGGACATTCGAGACCGGAAAACCTGCGCGGAAGCCTGCCGGGGCGTCGACGTCGTGGTCCACCTCGCGGCGATGGCCTCGGTGCCGGCCTCGCTGGCCAATCCCGAGGAGTGCCACGCCGTGAACGTGAACGGTTTTTTGAAGGTCCTGTCCTGCGCCCGGGCCGCCGGGGTGAAGAAGGTGGTTTACGCCTCCTCCAGCGCCGTTTACGGGGACGACGAGGGCCTTCCCAAGGTCGAGTCCCGGATTGGGCGGCCCCTTTCCCCGTACGCCCTATCCAAGCGAATGGACGAGGAACTGGCCGACTTGGCCTGGCGGGTTTACGGCCTGCCGTGCGTGGGGCTGCGCTTCTTCAACGTTTACGGGACCCGCCAGGACCCGCGGGGTCCTTACGCGGCGGTGATCCCCCTCTGGATCGCCGCGTTCCGGCGGCTCGAGAGGCCCGTGATCTACGGGGACGGAACGACGACCCGCGATTTCGTGTCGGTGAAGGACGTGGTGCGGGCGATCCGCCTGGCCGCGGAAACGCAAAGCCGGGAGTGCTTCGGCGAAGTCTTCAACATCGCCGCAGGCAAGTCCTCCAGCCTGAACGAACTCTTTGGACTGATCCGGGACGAATTCGCAAAAGGGCGCCCGGAAGCCGGCGGGATCGAACCGCACTACGCGGGTTTCCGGCCCGGCGACATTCGCCATTCCAGCGCCGATATTTCTCGGGCCCGGGACCTCCTGGGGTTCCAACCCGCGATCTCGCTGGCGGAAGGGCTTGTTGCGCTGATTCAAGAATCCCGCTAGTCAAGAACGATCCCGGTTCCTGCCCGCACTGCCCGGGCGAACCCTTTTTGGCCGTGTCGAGGGAGGCGGCGCCATGAGTTCAACGCAGGGAAGCGGTTCTCTCCAGGAAAATCCGGCGTCGCCCGGCCTTGAGGCCAATGAGGCGGCACAGGCTCGGCGCCTTTCCCGCCTGGTGGAGACGACCTTCAGCGAGGTCTACTTTTTCGGCGGGGACGAGCTCCGGTTTGAGTACGCCAACGCGGCGGCGGTGAAAAATACGGGGTACTCCCTCGAGGAACTGCGGGGAATGACTCCCCTGGACCTCAAGCCCGGTTTTACGCCGGAAACGTTTGCCCGCCTGCTGGAGCCCCTGCTGGACGGAAGCAAGTCCCACGTGCGGTTTGAAACCGTTCACCGGAGAAAGGACGGAACGACCTACGATTGCGACATCCTTCTCCAGCCGTTGGGCGATCCGGGGGAAAGGGCTTTCGCCGCCATCGTCCGCGACATCACCGAGCAGGTCACCGCGGAAAGGGCCCTGGCGGAAAAAACCGCGTTGCTGGAGCAGCTCTTCGAAAACGCGCCGTTCGCGATCTTTCTGAGCCGGCGCGGGGGCAGGCTGGTTCGAGTCAACCCGGCGGCGACGGACCTTTTCGGCTATGAGCCCCAGGAGTGGATCGGCCGGACCGCCGACGAACTGATCGTTCCCGACGACCTGAAGCGTGAAGGCCTTACGTTCACGGAAAGGCTTCACGAAGCCCGGCAGAAAGTGGCCTTCGAGAGCGTGCGGAAACGCAAGGACGGGTCCCTCCTGGACGTTTCCTTCATCGGTTTTCCGATCGAGCTGCAAGGGGAGCTCATCGGCGGGTACGGGATCTACCACGATATAAGCGACCGGAAGGAGGCCGAGAGACTGCTTCGGCAGAGCTACGCGGAAATCCAGAAGCAGCTGCTGGCCCTGAAGCGCTCCATGAACCTGACGATCCACACCCTCGGTTCGGTGGTCGAGGCCCGGGATCCCTACACGGCAGGACACCAGAAAAAGGTGGCCCTGCTGGCTGGGGAGATCGCCGAGCGGATGGGGCTTCCCGACGAGCAGGTGGACCAGGTGATCCTGGCCTCGCTCATCCACGACATCGGCAAGATCGAGATCCCCTCCGAGATCCTCTCCAAGCCGGCATCGCTGAGCGTGCTGGAACGGCAGCTGGTCCAGACGCACCCGGAGACGGGCAGCCGGATCGTCGCCGGGCTCCAGACCCCGTGGCCGCTGGGGGAGATCGTCCTCCAGCACCACGAAAGGCTCGATGGAAGCGGCTACCCGAAAGGACTTTCCGGGGACGAGATCCTGCTGGAGGCCCGCATCCTCGCCGTGGCCGACGTCGTCGAGGCCATGGGCTCCCACGTCCCTACCGTCCTGCCTGGCCGATCGAGTCGATCCAGCAGGAAATGTTCCGCCAGAGAGGCATCGCCTTCGATGCCGCCGTGGTGGACGCCTGGCTCGAGCTTCCCCGGTGACGGGGTCAGACCTTGAATTCCGGGGCTTGTGTCCCAGGGGGGAAGCGATGCGTCGCTTCCCGGCTCAGGAGATCCACTCCGTGAGCCAGTTCTCCGGCGACATGGGTGAAGTAGGCGATCTCGGAAGGGCCGAACGCCGCGGGTTCACCGGAATAGAGGCAGAGGAGCCCCTTCGGGTGGGAACGCGATTTCAGCGGGAGCAGGAGGACGGATCGATACCCCCGCCGCAGCGCTTCCTCGACCTTGAAAAAATCGACCGCCGGGGCTTCCAGGTCCGGAACGGTCACGGGTTCGCCGGTGGCGAGGACCCTTTTCGCGAGGCTTTTGGGATAGCGGCGCTCCCAGGCCTTGAGCCGGAACCGGGTCAGGTAATTGCGCTCATAGCCGGCATGGCCGATCGGCACGAGGTGTTCCGCTCCGGTCTCGTCTTTCTGGAGGAACCCGGCCCAGGCCATTTTCAGGCCCATTCGCTTCACCAGGACCCTGCAAAAATCCCGGGTGTAGACCTTTTCGTCCTCGTGGAGGAAGAGGAGGCGGTTGCACTCGCTCATGGCCTGCATGGCCATGGCGGCCTGTTTCTGGCTTTCCTTCAGCTTGAGGTACGCCGTCCGCTGGAGGACGAGATCGGCCTTGGCTTCTTCCAGTTCCAGGGCGGTTTTTTCCCGCTCCCGAACCTGGGCGGCCGCCCAGGCCAAGGTTTTGGTGATCTCCTTCGCGGAAGAAAGGTCCTTGGGCCCCAGGACGGCTTCTGCTCCCATCATCCGGTAGGAAGCGAGGGGTTCCGCATGGGGTTCCTCGGAGGAAACCAGGATGGGGAGTTTCGGGAAGGAACGCTTCAAAAAGGACAAAAACGACTCTCCGTCGACGGGCGGAATGCGGCTGTCGACGATCGCCGCATCGAAACGTTCCCTGGCCAGAAGCTCGAGCGCCTCTTCCGTGTTTCCAGCGGGAAGAAGGTTCACCCCGGCCGAGGAGCTTCCTCTTTGTGATCTGTCGGGCCCGATCAGCAGGACTTTCAGAACAGGCAAGGAGTCCATCCAAAAACCTCCGCATCGGGGATATCGGTTGGAATTTTTTTTATTTTAACACTCCCGGTCCGCTTGCATACAACGGG
>Ga0208695_1000504_pt1 | contig 41746 bp, 45 predicted proteins | sample AD_UKC111_MetaG_FD_184449 | JGI IMG/M metagenome (GOLD analysis project Ga0208695, IMG submission 184449) | Active sludge microbial communities of municipal wastewater-treating anaerobic digesters from Hong Kong - AD_UKC111_MetaG (SPAdes)... | ecosystem: Engineered > Bioreactor > Anaerobic >... | reverse complement strand
CCACCACGCTCTTGGAGAGGCCGTAGAGCATGGCGCCCACCAGGATGAGGGTCACGAGCCCCAGGAGCAGCTGTCGGATGGCCAGGCTCCTTACCATGGCGTTGAGGTCCGAGGCGGGGAAGACCATGCCCAGGACGAAGCCGGACCTGGTGGGGGAGAAGAAGGTCCTCCTGCGCTCACCCTGGAAGGAGTAGTCCACGAAGCCCGGGGAGCCGGAGATCATCTTCCGCCCCGCCTCCGCCAGCTCGGGGGTGATTAGGCCGCTGGGCTTGGTGATGTTCTCCTTCATGACCATCTCCGACTTTGGATGACATATCGTGTTGCCCTCCTTATCAAGGAGGAAGCCGTACCCCTTTCCGAGTATGGTGTAGGAGGTGACCTTCTTGGAAAGCGTTGTCAGGACCACGTCGATGCCCGCCACGCCCAGGAGCTTACCGGAGGAGCTCTTCACCGGAGACGCCACGGTTATGACCAGCTGGCCCGTGTTGGCGTCCACGTAGGGGGCGGTGAGCACCGTCTTGTCCTCCTGAACCGCCTGGATGTACCAGGGCCGCTTCCTGGCGTCGTAGTCGCCGGGCTCGCTCCAGCCCTCGCCGCTGGCAAGCCTGCCGGAGGACTCAAGGCCCATGTAAACGTCCAATATGCTGGGGTCCGACTTGACCTTGTCGTAGATGACCTTGAAGGCGGGCTGCAGAAGGTCGTCTGTGTCCTTCCCCTCCGCCTCCATCAGGTACTGGGCGGTCTGGGCGGAGGTGTTGACTGTGCCCCAGATGACGTCGAAGTATCTGCCCACCTCGTTGGCCCTAGTCTTTATCAGCTCCATCCCCAGGGTGTTAACCTGGTCGTTCAGTATGGAGTGGCTCTGGTACGCCACCATCAGCACCATGGCCCCCAACAGTAGAGTGACCCCCACCCCCAGTACGATCAACTTCTTGGCTATCGAAAGACTCTTCATTCAAATTACCCCCTAAAAAATTTGTCATGCCCGCTTAGAATTATATCCCCGGATGGTCTTCTTTTCTGTTTCAACATATGCAGAATGACGCCCGACTGCTTGATCGTTAGGATATTAAAATGAGCAAAATTTAGCTTTTGGCAAGTTCGGCAAGATCGTTAAAATTCTGAGTCTCCGCCAGCTTATCTAAAGCAGAGTTCCAGTCCTCCTTGTCCGGCAAACGGCAAAGCCATCGATCTTTTGCCCCGGGAAGGCACTGGTCCAGATTCCATCTCGGATTCCACACCCTGGGATCCAGCACGGTAATAATGCCCCTGTCCTGCTCAGTCCTTATCAGCCGCCCCACAGACTGGACCAGCAGGAGCATCATCTTGGACAATTGATGAGCAAACGGGTCCTGTACATTGCCAAACTGCTTCAACCTGTCCAAACGAGTTTGAAGCTGTTTATCCACAGGGGCAAAAGGAAGACGGTCTACAATAACCCAAGTCAGCTTGTCCCCCGGCGCGTCAAAACCCTCCCTGAAAGACGCAGACCCTACCAATACGCTGGAAGGCGTGAACAAAAACGCCTTGGTCAGCTGTTTCTTAGGCATACTGCCCTGCACAAAAACCCTGCCAGGCGGCAATACCTTTATCAAAACCTCAGCCACCATGTTCATCCTCCTGTGGCTCGAACACAATACCAAAACCCCGCCTAACTGTTTATCCACATAGTTGGGGATATAAGCCTCGCAAAAAGAACAAATGTAATCCTCATAAGCCCTTTCCTCCGCCCCGGGAACAGGCACATCCCTTGGCGCCCAGATAAGAAGATTGTCAAATTTAAAAGGCGATTTCACCTTTATGTCCCGCACGTCGTCCCCGTCAATGCCGGTCTCAACCTTAAAAACGTCAAAACTCCCCCCTATCGCCATAGTTCCCGACAAAAAAGCGCCAAAAGACATCTTCCTGCATACCGCCCCCAGATCCTCCTTTAAGCTCCTCCCCTTGTCAGACGAAAGCAAAATCCGATCCCGGCCCTCCGTAAAAACTTCCCCCCTGCCCTCCAAAATCCCCTTATATACATCCTGAAGCTTGCACAAAAAAGACCTGAAAATATCATGCCGGTCCAGCAAAGGCCTCCTAAGACGCTTCTCCAGCTCAGCCCCAAGATCCAAATACTCCCTGTATATCTCCCAGCCTTTGCCCAGCATGGCCTCGTAAGCGCCTTTGTCCTTCAAAACAATCTCAGACATAACCTGATCCTGCCAGTCCATTGCCCTCTTAACCAATCCGGACATCTTATTGCAAAACTCGGGGTACTTCAACGGAATAGGAGCCCCCATCAACTGTTTCAGCACGTTAAAATCAACCTCGCCGCAATTTACCCCCATGACCCTGTATCCCATCAAATGATGAGCTTCATCAAAAAAATACAGGTGACCGTTTAATAAACCAAGCGGCTTCTTTTCCCCTCCCCCTCCGCCTTCCCCGTCTTCCGCCTGCTCTCGCTGGGATAGTTCCAAAAATTCAAGCAGCATTGCATGGTTAACCACCAATAACGGAGCGCCGCCCCTAAGGTTCCTGTAATAAAGACAGCGTTTCTGGTAATACGGACAGGTCTCCTTCATGCACTCCTCGCGCGACCCCGCTATTACCCTGCTTAACGGATCGCTCTCAGGCAAGACGAATTCCATCCCCCCGCCAACCTGACAAGCCAGTGACTTCATTTGCTGTTTTGGCGCTAAAACAACCTTCCCTTCCCGGTCACGAACAACCAAATCGCCGAAACGCTCAGACATCTCCAAATATTTGTCCACCTTGCACAAACACGGGAAGCTGTCACGCCCCTTAATAACCCTTGCCTTCCATTGATCCAGCCCCTGCTCCAAAATGCCGGGGACAGACGAAACACCCTTGCGCAGCCTCACATAATCCTTTGCCGCTATCTGCGTTTGCAAAACATGAGTATGAGTAGAGATAACGCTCCGCTTCTTCCCCTTAAGCCAAGCCGACAACGCCAAAAGAAGCATAATATAACTCTTTCCAGTCCCCGTCGGCGCCTCGCATAAAACATAACGCCTCTCCCCTGCAGCCTCCGCCTCATTGTACACGCCCTCCAAAAAGCGGAGAGCTTCCACCTGCGTCGGCCTGGAGGATAAACCAGCTCTCTCATACAAGTCCAAAGCGGATAACTGCGCTGAAACCATAGCTGACCGACCGCCTTATTTATCGCGCTTGTATTTCTTAACAAAACGAGACAAACCTACGCTGCGGATGCCAATCATCACTATGGCCGCCGCAATCATCCCGATAAACACGTAACGCCCCGACTTGACATACTGGGGCAGGTACAACTTCCAGCGTATAGCCGTAACTGGGGACAACAACGTAAAATTCTTTCTCACCGTCGTAATCCATCTGAAATCCCCCCTGGGTATTAAGTCAAAACTTACAAGAAGATTCCAGGCCAATAAATAAATCCCCAAAGCCAGCAACGACCAGGCCAGCAGACAATAAGGAAGAGACAAGAAAAAAGGCACAGGAATATCTCTGGACTTGACCGGCTTCTTAACCGCCTGCTGCGACATCCCATCACCCCCCGCATAAGATATATACAGATCCGCCTGGGGAAAGACAACAAACAAAGAAAAATAAGGGGGCCAAAACAGCCCCCCTGCCATATCTCGCGCCCCGGCTATATCTGCAGTCTAACCCTGTCCTTAAGCTCGCCCCTCTTCCCGGCGTTCCAATTAGACGTCTTGGTAAAATACCCGGTAATCCTGGTAACGCAATCCAGATCAGAACTGCCGCAGGCAGGACATCCGCTGTTCTTCCCCCTAAAAACCCTGCCGCAGTTATTGCATTCGGTGAACTCCGGACTAAACGCCACTTGAGCATTCTCCGTTTCCTTAAAAATCTTTTTAACAAAAGAAGCCATACTCCCGGCGTCCGGCCGGTGTTCCCCCAGCCAGACATGAGTAATAGCTCCGGCCTTTATCATAGGATGGAATCTCCCCTCCTGGAATACCCTGGTAATGGCGTCCACAGAAGCGTGCGTTTTAAGATGAGTACTGTTAGTGTAATAAACCTCCCCGCTATCCAAATTCCCCTTGACGTACAAAGGCGCTATGCGGTCAAACCGGTTAAGATCCAACCTGGCAAAACGATACGCCGTACTCTCGGCTGGAGTCTGCTCCATAACCACCTGGAATCCATAACGCTCAGTCAAATCCTGGCATTTAAGATCCATATACTTCAATACAGCAAGGCCAAACTGCATGGCGTCCTCGCTCTCATGCAAGGAAAATCCGGTCATACACCTAACCATTTCCTCCAAACCCAGCAGCCCTATAAGATATTTCGCCTTGTCAAACCTCAGATACTCCTCCCCGTCATGCTTTATACACAGCATACTTAAAGGTCCCCTGTCCCCCAGCTCAAGTATACTCCGGATAAAATCCCTCTTATACATGTGAGCCTTTGCGCAAAGCTCCATGCAATGATCTATCAAACTAAAAAGAACATCCTGATCACCCTTGGCCCGGTAAGCAAGACGCGGCAGGTTGATGGTGACGTTCTGCAGCGCACAGTAGCGCATCTTCCATGGCTGACGGGCCTCCTTGAGGTCCTCCTCGCTGAGCTCAAAGGAGAGCCTGCAGCATTCCGACAGCTTAGCCACCCCGCCACGATCGAAGACGAAATAGGTATTCCCCTTCTCCGAAGCCACCCGGCAGGCCAGCTCCAGGAACTCCTCCCAACCGGGCTCCTTGAAGAAGTAATCGGTTATGTGAAGCAGCGGCTTGGGGAAGAAGAACGGCAATCCCCGGCTGTCCCCTTCCAGATATACCTCAAAAAGGGCCCTTAGAAACTTCTTGGACTCCTTGTCGTACTCCCCGTAGGTCTTGCCGGTATACTCACCGCCCGGGCCTATGGCGGGCACATCCCGGAAGTGGTTGGGTATCTCATAGTAGAGATTTATGTCGGTGAAGGCCACCTGACCTCCCCTGCCTCCTGCCAGCTGGTTGAACTCGAAGATAAGCTGCTGGGCCAGCTGCTTGTACTCCCGGTCAGAGGCCCCAACCAGGTAGGGGGCGAAGAACATGTTCACCGCATCCCACCCGATGGCGCCGGCAAAGTTGTTTTGAAGCACCGATGTCATCTTCAGCACATGGGCCAGCAGCACGTCCGCGTGCTTCGCCGGGGCTGACACGCTGGTTATGGAGGGAATGTTAAGTCCGTACTTGGCCACGTAGGCTATGCTCTGGCCAGAACAGTAAGGACGGTTCACCATCCCAAGGTCGTGCAGGTGTATGTCCCCGCTGATATGAGCCCTTGACACGTCCTCCGGGAAAACATAGCGCAGGGCATAATCCTTCAAAATACGCTCCGCAAGGAATAAATTAATAGATTCCGGATTATGCGTGGTGTTGCTGTTCTCCTTGTTCGGGCAAAAAATAGCAGATCTGATGTCCTGTACTGGAAACATAACCGATTCTTCCAGGTCCCCGCTCCCCCAATTAAACCTGTAGCCATCCATCAGACTAAGATCCGTAATCTCCCTGTTCGTATAAAACATAACCCCACCCCCGTCTTTTCTGTCTTATGCCGCGAAGTAACAAAAAGTATAGCCGCCATTCATGAAATAATCTTGAAACCGCCTTCCCCGCTCAAAAAAAACCGCCTGGAATTACGACTGCTCGATCAGCCTGTATGTGTCAAAGCAAGATGAAGGCTTTGGTATAAAAGCGGGAAAAATCTCATGCTCGTTCCACGGATAATAAGGAATGCTGGACCGCATCCAGTTCATATCCCCAAACTTAAGATAATACGACAGCCCTGGAAGATTCATCAACTCCGAAGGCAATATAACACTGCGCCGCTCCCTCCTGGACTCGTTGGTCCTGTCGTTGATGGAAAACTTGGCCCCGGAATTATCGTAAGAAGACGATATACTCTCAGTCTCCCTCTCTATCTCCATCTCGCCTATAATCTTGGAGAGCCCCTCAGCCTCAGGGGCGGACGAAACCCTGCCGAGAACCTTGCTGTTGCAGTTGTTTATAATAGTCTGCGTTCCCTCTTCCTTATACTGGTCCTTAATTTGAGACTGGTCCTGAGTCCCTATCACTATACAAGCCCCCTTAGACCGTCCCTCCGCCAAAAGCCTCTTAATACTGTCCAGCCGGAAAAGAGACCCAAACTCGTCAATAAAAAACCAAATCCTGCGATCGTTGTCCGACGGCAGGGATATGGTCTCCCTCATCAGTATATCCAATATCACGGTGAAATAACTTTGATAGTTAGTCGCATACCGCGCAGGATTCAAAAGAAACAAGGCCCCTCCCTCAGTGGCGGGATCATGCAGCCAATCCCTGACAGAAAAAGAACCCCTGTCCGCAACCTCAGGCCTCGTAAAACTCTGGGTATAACTGGTCATCGTGGCCATCACTGAAGTAGGAAGGCTGGATTGCGTCTTCCCAGCTCCGGCAATAGGCTGGGCAAACGCAGCCGCCGCTTTATCCTGGCTGAGAACCGCCCACATCTTGTCAGGCGCAGAAGCGTAATTAAAAAGAAACTTGCACAGGTCTTCGTTATGCACCTTGTCCCTGCCTCTTTTTTTCGCGCTGTTAAACAAATAGACCAGGATGCCCCGGAATACGTTCCTGGCAGAATCCGTCCAAAACTTATCGTTGGCATTGCCTATGGCTTCAGGAATCAAGCTCTGGGTAATCATGTCCATATCCTGCTCGCCTTTTATTTCCGCAAACAAATCCCATTCAGTATGCCGGCGATCCGCCGGGCAAATGACGATGTCCCCTTTTCTATAAAAAATGGGAAGATACTCCGGTTTGCGATCATAAATAATCAGCCGGTCGCGCCCCTGCCTGCGTCTTATGTCATAAATCATCTGTTTGATCACCTGCGACTTGCCTGCGCCGGTGGACCCCTGGATATACATCCCTAAATTCTCAAACTTGTAAGGATAAGGCACCCCCGCCACCAGTACGGGCGGCATCGGCCTGTCTCCCTTCTTTGCCTTGATCAAAGCCCTCTGTCCCTCTCCCTTGGCCTGCTGTACTATGATACCGATGTGTTCCGGAGTAGGACCGTCGGTAAGCAAAGTCCCCCTTACAAAATGCTCGCCCTCGGCCAAAATAGGATTCCCGGACGGCGCTCCATTTTTTATTATCTCCACAGGATCTTTATACTTCTTAAGCGCCGCAAAACATACGGATCCGGTGACCAACGCTCCAAAAAAAGAAAACCACGCCACCTCTCCAAGCCCATGCAGCAATATCCTCTCCCCGCCAAACAGGGAATGCTCCTCTTCCTTCAAGCTCACATACCCGTCTAAAACCCAGGTGGGAAATATAATGACATTGACCCACAGCCCAATAACAAAAACATACTGGAAAAAAGTCTTAAGCCGGTTTTTCCACCTGTTACCCTCCATCTGCGAACCAATCTTAACAGTCACCCAAAACACTCCCCTTCCTGCCCGGCATCAAATCTGCATGTATTCCCTGTAATACTCCCTTAAGCGGCTGTTCCGTCTCAAAGACTGGAGCAGCGTGTCAAGCCGCTTCCTTACGTATTCCACGCTTTTCCCGTAAGCTTTGGCTATGTCCTCCAGCATCAGCGGGAAAGAATACGGCTCCAAACCGAAACGCCTCTTAATAATGTCAAGATCCTGCTCGTCCAGCTCTTCTTCCAAAACAGACATCAAACGCTCGCACATTATCTTCCGGTTTATCTGCCCGTCAATGTCCTCCCCAAAATCGAAAACAGCCCAGGAAAGATCCAAACAATTGGAATCCTCATCCTCCGCCGCCTCATACATAGACAGCGGCGTCAGGACAAGCCTGGACAAATCCCGCACCCGCTTAAAATACTTATCCGGGATGTCCCTGCCGCTCCTGTAATCTTCAATATACCCCTTCATATAGTTCAAAGCGTTCCCCGCCATCCCCGGAACGGTAATCCCATGCCTATGCTTAAGCAGCGCAACCTTTACGCTCTGGTAAATCCAGGGCACCCCATATGTGCTGAACCTTGTACCGTAATTATGATCAAAACGATCCACCGCCACAATAAGCCCCGCCACCCCCTCCTGTATCAGATCCATAAAATCTAATATAGAATTCTGCCCCATACGAAAGACAATCCGGCTGACCACGGCAACTACCAGCCTTAAATTAGAAAATATCAGCCGGTCCCTCGCCTCCTGATCCCCCTGCGCCTTAAGCCGCGCCAGCCGCCCCTCTTCCTCCGGAGTCAGCAGCGGGTAACGCCCTATCTCTTTTTTGAAGTACGTAAAAGCCTCCTGGAGTCTTCCGTCAGAATCAGGAATCCCCTCCGCTTCATCCACAATCTCATCCACAGCGGCGTTCTCAGACAATCTCCCCTCATCCAGATGCCCCTCCTCCTCAAATTCTCCAGCGTCCTTCTTCCCATACGGCCTTATTGCCACTAAACTTTGCTTCTTCCTGCGCGGTCGCGGTGTCATCCGTACCTACCCCCCTGTAAAATCTCAAACCATCTGCGCCATGTTTCCCGCGTTCCTCCATGCCATAATATACCTATACGGGAAAATATGGGGGAATCAAAACAGGGGGGATAATTATGCTCCGGATATTCATGATCATTGCGCTGGCCTTTGTCATATTAGAGATGATCAGCATCGTGCAAAGGCTGATGAGAAAAAAAGAAGACAAAGTCCGGAAAGTTTGGGAGATAAGCTTAACCCAACACAAAACTGCCGCGGAATGGTGGGACACCCTCTCCCAGGAAGAAAAGGAATCCCTGCTTAAAAGCACAAAAATGGGATGGTGGTTCAACCTGTCGGCGGCGCAAAAAATTCTCCTGTACCTGGCTTGCGGGGCCATACTTATCCCATTAATGCTGACGGCCAACTATAAGTTCCAGCATGGCAATTTCATACCGTCAGTCATAACACTGGCCCTCGACATCCTGTTCTTATTGCTTTTAATATACAGCGAAACTTTAGGCCGGGAGATAAACCAAGACGTAATATCAGCCCATGTCATTACTAACTTGTACGTCAGAGAAAAAACTAGACAAAAAGAAGAAGACAGGGCACAATGAAAAAACGGAGGGGCGCGTACCCCTCCTGTTTTTATTTTTCTTATCCCGCCAAAGCTAATCTGACAGCACAATCTCTCCCCTCAAATATTTCCTCATAAAATCAATGCCGTCTGAATTTATCATCACCTGCCCCTGATCGTTTGAAACAATATTAATAGAATACGCGGCATGAAGCCAGTCAGTAAAAGATAAAGAATCCATAACCGTCTGCCGGTCCAGCTGGGGAGGCATCAACTCAAGCGGACAGCCAATCTTTTCGTAAATCTTCTTCTTGTACTCGTCCTGACGCCCCGCCTGGCTTACAATTTTTTCCAGCACCTTCTTGTAATCGTTAAAACACTCGTCCCGGATCTTCATCTTGATGTCGTCAGTAAATAAAATCCACCTCGGTTCATTTTCCTCCATCCTTATCCCTCCTTAAGCAATATATACGTCTTCGGCAGCTTTATCCCCTTCGCCTTTACCTCGCCGGCCTTCCCCAAAAACCTCTCCCAAAAAGAAAACTGCGTGTATGTGGTCCTAATCCAGGGATTGCCGCAATGTACAAAAAGATACAGAAGCGTCCTGCCGCCGGAAATAGACTCCAGCCTATATACCCCGCTGGCAGTGTCGTCCTCAATCAGAAAAATATCCCCTGCTTTAGGACAATAACTTGAATTCGACGAATCAGACAACATGGACAAAACCTCGTCTACCCTCCTGTCCGCGTCGGCGGCTTCCTTCTCTATGCGGCGCATCTCCTTATTCTTTACGTTTCTTGCCTTCCTGGCGCTTACAAAACCATCCGGAATCTTACGCCCCCGCTTCGCCATAATATCCCCCTTTCTCCCGCTCCCCAAACAATTATAGTTTTAATGCCCTAAACGCAGTTAAAGCTTATATATTTACATGCAGGACAAACAAAAAGAACAGTCAAACGCCTTTTAAAAATATAAAAGGAACGCAAAAAACAAACAAAACCGGTCTTGTATAACGGGGGGATTCGCATGTACATGGAATTGCTGGAAAAGAAAAAAAACCATCCGCTCCCAAACCCTATATCCATAAACGGACAGCAGAACGGGGTACAGGACTTCTTCTATGCCATGTACGCCAGCAATATGCTCAGAAAACCCGCAGAAGAAGGCGGGGTAGGATTCGGCTCAATAATACCCGGCGACCAAAAGCTGTTTCTGTGGATCTCGCCGCGCTTTGATAACCAACACCGCAGATACCAGCTGGACCCAGGGTATCCCATATTAGGAGACGTGCAAAACAACCTGTGTCAACAAATAACCATTGACTACAAACTGTTTAAAATCATCCTGGAAGACGCAAACAATAACCCTAGAAAATACAAAGCCACAATCGAACAAGCCGGCAATATCCTGTCGGAAATGGCCTATAAAAAAGCGCGGCAGCAAGCGGATCCCGCAATTCCAGACGAGCGCAGGGAAGCCGCAAAAATCTTTATAGACGCCGCGGCAAGGGCCATTAATAACTTGCCCCTGCGCGCGCCAGAAGACCCCGCAGAACTACACGCGGCTATGGGAATAAGCAAAGCCTGGAACGACCCCGCAGGCATAACCCGCTACTCCTGCTCAATCTTCCTGACAACCCCTGAAGAAACAAGATGCCTGACCGGAGTCCCGCTGGACAAAGACAGGCTGGCGCTCATGTACGGGATAATCCCGGATCTGAACGCAAAAGACAAAGACATAGAAATAGACACAAAATATTATGAACTAATAACCAAAGAAGACAAAGACATTGACCTCGTAATTGGTCTCTTTTCGGAACCAAAAATCGAATACCGAATATCGCGTCAAGAAATGGAACGCTAAAAACAAAAAAAAACGTTACATTTTAGGAATCACTATCCGCTGTCCAACCCTTATCAAAGGGCCAGATCCTCCCTTCAGCCCGTTGGCCTCTCTAATATGATCTATCACCTCAAGCGTGTCCTTGTCAGGATGATACTCTTTGGCAATACCCCAAAGAGTATCGTCCGCGTCTACCCTGTGCACAGCCAATACCTCAAACCTGCCAAACGACGCCTTGCGGCCGCCTGCAATAAAACCTGAACCTAACAAAAAACCCGACAAAACAAGAACCAACAAAATATACCTGTTTCCAAACCTCATGTGCCCATATATCCTCCTCTCTCGTTTTTTTCCTCTGAAAAAATAAGACAGGGGAGAAATTCCCCCCCTGCCCCTTCCAGCGTCCTTATACTGCCCTTACCTCTCCTAACAAAAAATGCCCAGCCCTTCTCACTTGCTATAAACAATCTTAAAGTTCTCGTCAGTCTTGTCAAATACGACGATCCAGGCCCGTTCCCCTTTCTGTATCTCCCATGCCACCTGGTTGTCGTTAGGGAAAGAAAACCCAAAGAAAAATCCGTCTCCAGACTTGCCGCTCCTCCCCCTGCCGCCGTCTTCTCCAGCAATAACATGCTCCTCCATATCAAAATCCATAGCCATATCATCATCCTCCTGTTCTTTTGTATCTTTCTCCCACCCAAATTCTAACTCTAACTCTTCCCCCGCATAATTATTATTACGATTACCATTGCGGGGATCAACTTCGTGAGCAATATTTTTATTTTCATTTTCCAATACGCTTGCGTTCCCCTTCTTCTCTAAAACGACATCACCCTTCCTCCCGCTCTCCTCTTCAGTACCTGCCTTATCCTTGCCGCCCCAAAAATCAAAATCCTCATTTCCATCCCTGCCCCCAATTTCCCTTTCCTCGTCCCTATTCCCCAAATCCCGGGCCCCCCTCTCCTCCTTTATCGTACCCCCCATATCAAAAAAATCGCCGCGCGGCGCTCCCTGATCAAAACCAGAACCCGCTTTAAGACTGTCAGCTTTAAGACTGTTAGCTTCAAGACTGTCAGCCCCAAGACTGTCGGCCCCAAGACTGTCAGCTTCAAGACTGTTAAGATCCAGCGTCGCCATAACGCGAATCTTGCTGGATTGACACTTGGCCTGCATTTCACTGATCTCCGGATCCTCAGACACCGCGCCCCTTCTTTGGTAGCCCTCTTCAAAACCGGTTATACTCTGAATAAACGCCCCCGCGTTAGCGTTAGTCTTTTCCCCGCTGAACCCGTTGTCAACCGCCGCCTGAACTGCGTTATCTGACATCTTACCCAATATATCCCTCAAATTGTCTATCGACTTGTCCTTATCCTTGCCATTGCGGCCATTGCGAAATGAGAAAATCGACATCACCGCTTCCTCCTTTGTCCCTGTGTCATATACAAAACGCTGAAACCCGCGATCTCACTCATAAGAAGTATAGCATAAACATATAACATAGACAAAAAACAAAAACAAGATTTTATGATTTTATTGCAGCTGCTCTGAATCTGGAGAATCTGGAACAGCAATGGGGCCTTTAGTCTTTGTCTTCCCCTCGCCGCCTGTTGAAGCAGGAACAGGCAGGGGCTTAACAGCCTCAACCACCTTTTTAACATCCAAATCCCAGACGGTAACCCGGTATAAACCCCGCATCTTGCTCACATCCGCGTTAAGAAAAGGGACACTTTCCTGGATCGTCTGCCGGATCGAATCCACCGTCCCCTTGTCCTTCTCCAAAAACCATAACGTCATATACATCGGAAAATCAGCCCATGTAACCAGCTCGCCCTTAACGACAGGATAACCGTCTAAATATGACAAAGTATACGCCTTAAGACCCCCTACCCTGTACCCATTCGAAGTCCAATACTCCCTCGGGATAAACTTCCTCCCCCAGCCTACTCCAAAAACCCGCGCCTTCCCTGAACCCCTGGACGCAAACATATCCCCTAAACGGTCAAACTCCCCGTAAAATCTCTTAAGAGCTTGATAATTCTTTACGTCAGGCATAAAAGACATCTCCAGCTTAATCAGCTTCCCGTCCTTCACCAAAGCCGATGCCCTTCCGCCGAAAGGATTGCTCATATATACCTCCGTAGCCCCGCCGCCGCCCAATGCAGTGGCATCCACATTAAAAGACTGCAGTAAAAATCCCCACTTGGAAAATTCAGCGTTCTGCGCGTCTATAACATCCCATTTAAACCTGACAAATAGGGGCACCTGGCTGTTAAGATCCTTCCCGTCAAGCTTATAGCACGAAATTACCTCAATCTCCCACGGCCACTGCGGGAAAGAAAACTTGCTCCCCTGAACCTCCACGTCGCAAACACCCGGCTTATATCCTAACGTCTGATACCTGCTGAACACCACATGCGGGATATACACGGGAACACGGGAATCTAAGAAATATCCGGCATTACGCATTTCCCTGGCATCCGTGACACGACTCCCCTTAACAGCAGCCTTCACGCTGAAATCCAAATCCCGGATATCCGCATAGGCCTGCTCAAGCACAGCCGCAGGATCGTCCCCGCTGAGAACCCCCACATCCTTCCCCTGAGAGGGCCGCTTCAGCTTTGTCCACCCCAGAAACCCCAAAAGAACAAAAACTAAGCTTATTACCGCTAAAATAAGCACAACCTTTTTCTTCTCCAACCTCTTCCCCCCCGTTTAATAATTATTCGCCTGTACTAAAGCCGCTTTTTAACCAGATCCCAAAGATCGTCAAGGCTCTCCTCCGCCCCTACAGCCAATATGGCAGAAGTCCCATATCCGCCTGAAATCTGCCGGGCATATACGGGAACTAAAAATTGATACCCCCCGCACCTGAAACCTTGAAATAAACGCCCATACTCTTTCCCGGTCTCACAGCCCGCCATAAGCAAACATTCCGCCAGCCTGGCCGACATACTCTTCGTCACCCCGGCCACAATCTCTTCCTCCTGGTTCAATATCACAGACTGTCCTGACGGCGATGCCGCACCCCTTAAAATCAAAGCCGATACCGCCGCGTCCACTCCCATATCACCGGAGAACTGCTCCCCCGCCGGCAAAACGCCGAACCAATCCATAGGAATCCCGCTCCCCGCCTTGCCCCCAATAAACTGCAGCGACGCCGACATAATTGCCCCGACGCTTAAAAGGGAAAGCAATAAAACCATAATTGCAACATTGCCCCTGCGCCTATTGCACAGCATAAACATATCTCTTCCCCTTCTTATCCACTGCCCACACCTCCCAGCCGCCGCCCTTAGCCTCTAAATGATAAACGCCGCCCCAAGGCGATAAACCATCCCCAATTAAATACCCCCCCTTGTACAAATCCTCAAAAGACCCGGGACTCTTTCCCTCATAAAAACAATAATAAAAAACCCCCTGAGATATAGAAGCGGCCTCCGCACGGAACTCCGCCTCCCTTATCCTGTCCTCCCTGGCAAAATAAACGCCAGCAGTCTTCTGAACCCCCATGAATAAAATACTCAAAACAGCCATGGAAACAAGAATCTCAACGGCAGACATCCCCCTGCGCGCCCTCATAGCGCAAATCACCCTTCCTTACTGCCGGATGCCATCTTCTCCATAAAAGAATCATAGGCCCGCTGTCCTAAATACATCTCCGGAACCAAAGTATTGGGGTCCCAAAAAACTACAAAAGGCAGGTTAACTTCATCCGAATACCTCACCATGCCCGCCACATAAGCAACCGCCCCGGGACGATACAGCAAAACAGGAAGATCCGCCCTCTTAGACCTGGAAGAAACAGGCCAGTACTTAGGCCCCAATACCACCCCGTTAGTCTTCACAATGCTGATCCCTAACGGTGAAGCCGTGCCAAACATCCTGTCCTCATCGCGGCTGCCATATGGAATGCCATCCTTCGTCCACAAAAAAGACAACGTATAAACGCCATCCACCATATTGGCGCTCACATTAACCTCCCAATCAGCCCTCGTTTTCCCTTCCCCAGGAGGCAAAACAGCCCCCCGCTCCCAGCCAAATGCGCCGGACGGCATAAGACACAATACAAAACACATAACCCCAACAAAAAACCTCCGTACACAAATCATCCTTATCTCCTCCTTTGCTCCCTTCTAAAACCTATCTTTATCTCCAAAACCTTCGGCCTGTTCTTGTCCCACAATACCATAACAGACGAATCAAAATACTTGAGCTTGTTAACAGCGTCCTTCATGGCTGAAGGAAAAACATCCCTCTTAGAAATAAAAACAAGCTTCAAATATGCATAATCGCTGTGTACAGACACCAAATTCCGGGTAACATCCGCTATCTTAGCCAGCTCCGGCTGCGGAGGAACTCCCCCCAACCCCGCCCCATTAAGCAAATCGTAGACAGGAGTAACCCGGGTCCCACCTCCAACTGCCGTTTCTCCATGCAGCTTAAGCTGGTTTACATACAGCCTGATCTCCTCCACAAGCCTGCCGGTATACTCCTTGCGCTGGCGGTTCATATAATCCCCTATATCCTTTACGCTCGCCGACATAATAGCAATGCTGGCCATCATTATTAAAAAAATAACAGGGGCATTCCCTCTCCTCCTTTTATTCTTAATTCTCATCCTGGATCATCATCTCCGATCTTGCCAAAATCCCCATCAACGCGTCCGGCGAAATCAACCCCTTCCCCACCTTGCGGCGAGCGTCCCCCATAATGTCCGGAAAACCCGCAGATAACGCCATTTCCCTCAGCTTAAAGGGATTCCTTATGTGTTCCTGCCACCCCTCCATAAGACACAAAGGCAGAAGCTCGTATATCCCTATCCTGCCCCAATACCCGGTGCCATTGCAATGAGGACAAGCCCTGCCATTGCCGTCCTGCCCGGAACCTATAAAATACTTCCCTTTCCTCGGCAAACCCAAACGATCTAAAACATAACCCTTAGGGACATACTCCTTTAAACAATGCCGGCAGTTCAGCCTGACTAAACGCTGGGACATAACTCCGTTCAAATTCTCCATCAAATACTCCGGAATACCCATAGATAAAAGCCTCTGCGGCACCGTATATGCGGTGTTAGTATGTATTGTACTGAAAACGCTGTGCCCGGTGTTGGCTAGCTGCATGGCTATACTCGCAGATTCAGGATCCCTCATCTCCCCCAAAAACACAATATCCGGGTCAAGCCTCAGCAGTTCCTTCATAATAGCCGCAAAAGGCCGCCCCTCTTTAGCAGACACAGGAATCTGGTATGCCCCGGGCAACACATATTCCACAGGATCCTCCACGGTATAACAACACTGATTTTCTAAATCCAATTCCCTCAAAATAGAATAGAGCGTCGTGGTCTTCCCGCTGCCGGTAGGACCGGTAACCAAAAACACCCCGGAAGGCCTGGAGTAAATCTGCTTCAACGCGCCAAGCTCCCTGGCCGACAAACCTAAATCGTCCACCGAAATAGAACTCTCGGGATACAAGATACGCAGCTGTATCTTCACCCCCTCCAAAAACGGAGTGGTCATGCTGGTCAAAATAGAAGCCACGCGAATGTCGTAACTCTTGCCCTTGTAAGCAAACTGCATCGTCCCGTCCTGGGGCTCCCTCTTCCTTGTGGGATCCATGTTAGCCATGTGCATAAGCTTGTTTGTTAAAACGTTATACTCGTCAGGAGTAATCCGCCCGTTCCTTATAACATCCTTCATTACCCCGTCCACCCTGACGCGCACCCATAACCCCCCGGTGTTATAAAGCGGCGAAATGTGGATGTCAGACCCCTTCTGCTGTACAGCGGCGGTAATAATATCCCTCACCTGACGCAGCGTAACCTGTTCGTCCGCCAAAGACGAAGACTCCTCAAAAATGCCGCCGCTGAACGCCGCCCTGCCGGAAATCTCGCCGAGAACCTTTGCAATGTCAGTCCTTGAGGCAAGATACATCACAATATCTATAACCGAACTCCTGTATACGCCCTCCCGGTCCGGCTCCTTTGCCCTCGCCAGCTTTATATAATTCTGGCAGAGGACTTCCACATCCTTGTACTGCCAAATATCGTTCATTATCACATGAAAAACCCACCGCTGTATGTCCCCCGTAATTTCTACGTCCAGCTTAAACGGTATAATGCACATCCTGTCCAGCACTTCGCTGGGGAAATTATGGAAAAAATTCATGTCAATCGGCTGGCTGCTAAAAAACTTAATGTCAAATGGATGAATGACAGCCACCTGAAGATACGTGCCGAAAGCATTAAGCACATCTATCTCGTTAACATACCCCAGTCCCTGTAAGATATCCCCTAAACGACCCCCATCATGAGACTGCTTCTCCAACGCCTCGTTTAACTGCTGTTTTGTAATAACCCCGCTCTTAACCAAAATATCGCCGAGCTTAGGCATGGACATAATTCTCTGCTTCCATCTATTCAGTTCCATTAAAAAGCCTCCTCGCTTATCAGCTAATCTCCTGCATTCAAATATAACCTCGGCGAAGATGTTAAACCAAAAAGAATAGCCGCTGGGACTACCTGTCCAATACCAGCCCGCCCTTATTCGCCCCCCTTTCCTTCTCTTCCTCCCGCATCTTGCTCTCCATCCCCGCATCCTTAACATACAAACTGGAAGGCGGGATCTGAACGTCTATTTTCCGGGAATCCCTGATCCATTGCTCACGAGGAGGAAACCACTCTACTTTGGGATCCTGATCAAAAAGATACGACGTAAACAACTCCATCATTTTGCTTGCATCCTCAAAACACTTAAATATAACACCCACCCGTTTAGACTCATCGGGTATGTTGTTAACCCAATGCTTTATATAATTCAAATTACGATTAGTCTTTTCATCCGCATCTGAAGGCATAGACAAACCCAGCGACGTGGATACCAGTATCGTAAAAATTTCGCTCCTAAGATCTTCTATAGCGTACGCCTCGGGGTCCTTCTTCTTAACAATCGCGTCCAGCCTGTCCTCGCGCGACTTATGCCCTGTGGCGTGGTACCACTCGTGAAGCAGCGTCGCATAATACTCCTCCGAAGTCTTGAACATCTTCGGCGGATACATAAAAATTTCATTTTTGTTTACGCTGTAATGCGGACAGCGAAGAGCTGCAGCGTGCGTCACCTTTATTCCCGAAGTTTTAATAAAATCGTCTATCAAAGACCAATCCCGCCAGGACACCCTGTAATCCTTGTCAATTTCAAATTTCGGGAAGTTCTCAAACTGCTGAGCGTTAAAAACAGTAACTGCCTTAAAAACCAGCCTTGACTTCGAGTCTGTCTCCTTCTGCTCGTCAGCCCTTTCTTCCTCGTTTTCAACAACCTCAGCCGCCTTCTTCTTGCTCTCGCCGCCATCAATCCACATCGGTATAAAAATGGAAAGGCCTCCCTGACGGCCACTCGGAGTCTCAGGGTTATGCTTAAACCTCAAAGGCTCGCCGTCAGTGGTCTGCACCTTATTGTTTATAACCTGACGATACGTGACAAACCTGGGGTCGCCCCAGCTGTTCAAATGCATATGCAGCATCAGCAAAAACATATTGCCCCGCGTATAACGCCATTTCGTACATGCGTTCCACGGCGCGCTTATCCTGCCGACATACTCCCTGTCCCACCCGGCAGTCCACTTGGCCTCGCCGCCGTTGTCTAAAAACTTCATTACCATGTCCGCCAGGCTCTTCTTATGAGCATATACCCGGGCCTTTATCTGCTCCTTTGCCTGCTCCTTATCCTCCCGCTCCTTCCCCATATGCCGCTGACCCCGCTTAGCATGCCCGCTGACTGCCATAGCAAATCCCTCCTTATCCATAAGAAGATCAAGATATCCAGCCACATATAAATATATAATCCCCATCCAAATCAGGGATCAAAATAGACATACCATTTGGAGAACGCAAGGTCCTCGTAATTGATGGAAAGGAATACTTCCCTGCAGCGGATTGTGCAAGGATCCGACTGATGGTGGACAAAATATCAACAGCGCATTAGGACGTTTCAAGATGATTTGCGGCCATTCCAGCGGCAAACAACCACTTGACAAACAGCTGTCAGCGTGTTATAATAAAGATAAGAGGATGACAGCATAACTATGATGATGCTGGTATTTGACCAAAATTTGGGGGGTCGACTCATGGAGTTTCAGGTCAGGAACGTGGCACAGATCGCCCAGGCGGATATGCGGTTCGGGGACCTCACCGTTCTGGTGGGCCCCCAGGGTGCGGGCAAGAGCGTGTTACTCCAACTGTTCAAGCTGGCCATCGACAGGGCCTACGTGGAGGACACCATGGCCAGTTTCGGCCAGGACTGGCAAAGGGGCAACCCAAGGGCCCTGCTGGACGCCTACCTGGGACTGGGCATGGGGCGCAGCTGGAATGAATCGAGCCAGATGCTGCTCCAGGGGGAACCGGTGGACCTGGCTTCCGAACCGAAGGGTCACCCCACCCAGGAGGCCCTGTTCTACATCCCCGCCCAGAGGGCCATATCCATGCCTGCCGGCTGGCCCCAGCCATACAGGGCCTACCGCTCCACGGACCCTTTCGTGCTCAAGAACTTCAGCGAAGCCCTCCGAACCCACATGGATAACATCTCCCCCCGAGAGAACGTCTTCCCCGCCAATCGGAAGCTCAAGGACCCCATGCGGGAGCTGATCGACCTGGGTGTCTTCCACGGGGCGAAGGTCTCCATGGGGGACCTGTCAATGGAGAGACAGGTGGTTCTCAAGGTGGGGGGGGGGAGGGATAACTACGGAGTATCCTACACCGCCTGGTCAACCGGACAGAGGGAGTTCTTCCCCTTCCTGATGAGCTACTACCGGCTGCTCTCCTCCTCTAAGAAAACCAAGGACGACAACATCCAGTGGGTGGTGATCGAGGAGCCCGAGATGGGGCTTCACCCCCGGGCCATCTTCTCCTCCGTCCTCCCCCTGGTGTTCGACATGCTGCACAGGGGCTACCGGGTGGTCATCTCCACCCACTCCTCCAGCGTGCTGGAGGCCCTGTGGGCCATCAGGGAGATAAATGCCAGGACCCTGTCCAAAGACAACGCCAGGGACAGGAGAAACAAGGTGAAGCTCATATCGGAGATGATGGGGCTAAAAACCCGGGGGGACGTGAAGGACATGGTGGGAAGTCTCCTGGACAAGGAGATCCGGGTCTACGGGTTCCAGCTGGGGCAAGGGAAGGACCACCTGGTGCATGTCAAGGACATATCCACCCTGGACCCCTCCAGCGACGACCCGGACATATCCGGATGGGGGGGGATCGTCTCCTACAGCTGCGGGATCTCCGAGACGGTGGCCAAGGCGGAGAGGAGGGCCATCCGGTGACCGGTCCCAGCGAATTCGAGAGGCCTCCAGGCGATAGGGGCCTTAGGATGCAACGGGGCTCAAGGCCCGACTGATGGTGGACAAAATATCAACAGCGCATGAGGATAAAATCATAACTATTAAGTTAAGGAGGGTGTGCTTATGCGGAAGGCCAAGGGTCACGTCTTAGCGGTTGTAGGGGCTCAGTACGGGTCCGAAGGTAAGGGTGTCGTTGTGAATTACCTTGCCAATCGTTACCGCGTCCACGTTCGTACTGGCGGTTCCAACGCCGGTCACGCCTTTTTCTATAAGGGCCGGGTCTGGAAGATGCACGTCATTCCCTGCGGTTGGACCAACCCGGAGGCAATCCTGGTCCTAGGCCGGGGAATGCTGGTGAATCCGGAGATCCTCCTGCGGGAATTGGAGGCTATCCGGGAGGTCGATCCTACTATCGATGAACGGTTAATTATCGATACTCAAGCGGGTATCCTGGACCGGTCCTTCCATGAGAAAGAAGGCGGTACAGCCCGGATTGCTAGGATCCGCCGGGGTCCGTCCCGGTTTAAGTTGGCCAAGGATGTCGCCGATGAGTACGGGCTCCGGCGGTATTTGAGGGAGAACACCCCCAAGCTCCTGCAGCAGTATCTGGATGACGTCCAGAACGTCCTCCTGGAGGGTACCCACGGGTCTGGCCTATCCCTCATCCACGGTCCGTGGCCCTATGTGGCCAGTCACGATACCAACGCCGCCCAACTTGCTGCTGATGCTGGTATCCCACCTATGTTGGTAAATCGAGTCTTGCTGGTGGCCCGGACCTATCCAGTCCGAGTAGCCGGTAATTCCGGGCCGCTGAAGAATGAGATGACTTGGGAGGAGATCTCTCGGAGGGTTGGCAAGCGGGTGGTGGAACGGACCCCCGTTACCGATAATATCCGCGTAGGTGAATGGGACGAAGAACTGTTGGACAACGCCGTTACGTTGAACCGTCCCACCTCCATCGCTATCACGTTCATGGACTACCTCTCGCCGCAAGATGAGGGCAAGACCCAATGGGAGGATTTATCAGACACCGCCAAGCGGTTTGTCTGTTACGTGGAGTCCCGGTTCCGGATCCGGGTATCTCTCATCGATACCGGCGGCCCCAATTGGGCCATCGTAGATAGGGGGTTCGCTGTATGAAGATCTACTTCCAGCTTCTTCCGGGTGGTGTTACCCCCCAAGCCAGTGGACAATAAAAATGGGGGTGACAGCGATGCAGTTGTACCGGCAGATTCACAACAGCGGCACAACCCAGGCAATCTACCAAGGCAACGCGTTGGAGGTCCTGCGTGGTCTGCCCTCAGAGTCTGTCCACTGTTGTATCACCTCGCCTCCATACTGGGGGTTACGTGATTATGGAGTAGAAGGACAGATAGGACTTGAAAAAACGCCTGCAGAATACGTTTCGAAAATGATTGAGGTATTCAGAGAGGTTAGGCGGGTGTTACGTAAAGACGGAACGCTATGGCTGAATTTAGGGGATAGTTATTATAACTACCGTCCAGGCAAAGGACAGGCTCTTGTAAAACAGACTGTATCAAAAACAAAGCAAGACTTACCAGACGCATGTCCCAGACAGGGAAATAAATTGGTTGGTCTGAAAGAAAAAGATTTAGTTGGCATCCCATGGATGGTGGCCTTTGCCCTTCGTGCTGATGGTTGGTACCTGCGTTCCGACATCATCTGGGCAAAGCCTAATCCGATGCCTGAGAGCGTCACCGATCGGCCAACAAAGGCGCACGAGTATGTTTTCCTGCTGACGAAGACCAAGCGGTACTTCTACGATGCTGATGCGATCCGGGAGCCGCACGTTCGCCCATTACATGCGCCTGGAAACAAGACACACAACGGTCGGCTTACGGCGAGCATGGGACATTTCGAGGAGCCTGATAGGGTATGGGGGAACCCATCTGGCCGCAACAAACGCAGCGTCTGGACCATCGCTACGAAGCCGTTCCCAGAGGCCCACTTCGCTGTGTATCCGCCAGACCTCATCGAGCCTTGCATCCTGGCAGGTACATCTCCTATGGCCTGTCCTTATTGTGGTGCACCGTGGAAGAGGGTAGTTGAGAGGGAACCGATGGAGATAAAGAGATCAGGCAGGGGTGCGGCATTAGGTAAATATGGAAAAACGGCTGCAAGCGGGACAATGATAAAACCTGCTACATCTGTAACAGTCGGCTGGCGACCTACCTGCACCTGCGAGGGCAACGACGGTTCCGGCCGGTGCATCGTTCTCGATCCGTTTGTCGGATCAGGTACGACGCTCCTGGTCGCCCAGCGCCTCGGACGTTCGGGCATCGGCATCGAATTGAACCCTGACTACTGTGCTATGGCCAGCCGACGGATCGACCAGGGACAATAGTAGGAATGGAGGTGATCTGAGTGCAGACCCAATTCTTCGATTTCAGGAACTCTACCCTTCAGGCGGTGGACCCGGCGGACCCCAATAAGCCTGCTACCTTCGAGCAGGCCATGGCCCGGCTGAACGCAGAGTGTGACCAGATCATGATCAAGAAGCAGCTTGATTACGGTAGCCTTAACATCGCCATCTGGGACGTGTTGGGTGTGGCGGTGCGCTTGACCGACAAGGTGATGCGGCTGCGGGAGTTGCTTCTTAGCGGTCGTCCGCCTCAGAATGAGTCAATTAGGGACACCGCCGTCGATATCCGTAACTACGGGCTCATTCTTCTTATGCTAGTCGATGGCCTGTGGGGGCTCCCCGTGGAGGCCGCCCAGAATACTGAACAAACCGAGGGGAGGTAATCGGATTATGTTGGTCTATCTTGCGGGCCATTGACGAGGTGCAGCGGCAGGAGGCGCTGGGCTGGCGAGAGGAGGTGTCTCAGCGGCTGAATCAGGCCGGCATTAGTACTTTCAGCCCGGCGCATGCTTTCTCTGTGTCGTACCTTAGTAGTAGCGTTCCGTCAAATAAGGCTGTGGCCCGGGCAGTTACCGAAATTAAGAGGTATCAAGTGTAGTTACAATGCATATAGCGTTTGGCCTGTAGTCGCCGAATGCGCGCACCAATCTCTTAATTTTCTCCGGAAAAGCATATTCCGGAGATACCTCGGAAATCTGGGAGCCAACATATAAGGTTCCGCTCAGGTTTCTATTGTTCTGAGGATAAGGTTGTTTTGGTGGTTCATGTGAACTTTACTCCTTTTACTCCTCTTGACTGAATGAGGCGGAATGGAGCCGTCTTATTGCCATCATGCAATGCTCCCCAATACGCGCTGCTCATTAAAATGCGCATTAGACGGCTTTCAATGCAACATTCAATGAGCAGCATCATTGCTTTGCCCATTCATAACGCGCCCAGCGTCCTCGCCCCGGTTCCTGTATTGCGGGTTCTCTTGCCGTAACTCTCGCATCAACCTGACCACTTGATTCCTGTCCAAATGAGTAATCTGGCGAATCTCCGCGTTACTCAATCCAGACTCTCCCCGGTCAGCGCGCTGCTTAAGAATGCTCAACACTCGAGTCTTCGCGGCTTCCCAGTCAATGCGGCGGTCTCGCTCGGGATGACCGGGCGCCGAGAGGCGTTGGTGCGTTCATCAAGGTATTCCTCAAAGCGTTTCTTCATCTCCGCGGGCGTTGCCGGTGAGCCGCCTTTGAGAAGGGCTGCGCGCAGATCCTCGGTCTTCACCGCAACCTTGACCAGCCCGGAGAGCACCTCCTGCAGGGCATGGATGAAATCCTGGCCCAGTTCATCGGGCAGCTTCCGTTCCTTGAGGAAGGCCTCCACCAGCTTCCTGGACTCGGGCTTGAGCAGGTCGAGGTTGCCGTCGGTACGCCATTAGCCAGCCCTCTGTGGTACTGGCCTACCTCCCAAAGGACCGTACCACGGTCGGTACCGTCCGAGAGATTGAGTATGCCGTTTCTATCGGCAAGCCGGTGGTGGTCCTGGTCGAGCACGCCAATGCCTCCTTCCTGTCTCTGTACGATACCATTCAGGTATCTGATTGGATGGGGCTGTCGGTGCTATAATCGAAGCTGTAGAAGACATCGAAGCTATATCCCGCATCTGATTGTCGGAAGTGAGAGCATGATCCCGAGCACACCGCGGGAGTCTTCTATACGGTGGATGGGGGTATACACGATGAAATACAGATTAGGTGAACTGTTCTGCGGTCCCGGAGGACTCGCTTATGGTGCAATAAATGCCCGCAGTGCTGACGGAAAACATTTTATAGTCCATGAATGGGCTAATGACTATGATAAGGATACCTGCGAAACATACCGTTATAATATTTGCCCAGACAGGCCAGAATCGGTTTACCACGAAGATATACGCAAATTGAATATGGATAAATTAACACCGATTGATGCTTTGGCGTTCGGCTTTCCATGCAATGATTTTAGCGTAGTTGGTGAGCAGAAAGGAATTAACGGAGTTTTCGGACCGTTATATTCTTATGGCGTAAAAGCTTTGAAAAAATTTCAACCTATGTGGTTTCTTGCGGAAAATGTAGGGGGGCTTCGCAATGCAAACGATGGAAAAGCTTTTGCAAAAATATTGGATGAATTGAAAGAGACAGGATATGTAATTACGCCTCATTTATATAAATTTGAGCAGTATGGCATACCACAAGCGCGGCACCGTATTATCATTGTAGGTATTCGAAATGACATAAATGTAACTTTTAAAGTACCATCTCCGGCCCCTTATGCAAATATAGACAATACATGCCGTACCGCACTGGAGGTGCCTCCAATACCTGCGGACGCTCCTAATAATGAGGGAACAAAACAATCTAAGACGGTGATACAAAGGCTTCTTCATATTAAGCCGGGTGAAAATGCTTTTACTGCAGCTTTGCCTCCTGAGCTTCAGCTAAAAGTAAAAGGCGCAAAAATTAGCCAGATTTATAAGAGATTGGATACTGGCAAGCCAGCTTATACTATTACTGGAAGCGGAGGGGGAGGAACGCATATATATCATTGGTCAGAGCCAAGAGCTTTAACAAACAGAGAAAGAGCCCGACTCCAAACCTTCCCGGATACGTTTGTTTTCATGGGATCAAAAGAGAGTGTCCGAAAACAGATAGGAATGGCGGTACCTTGTCAAGGCGCAAAGATTATTTTTGAAGCTATTCTTAATTGCTTTGCTGGTATAGAGTACGAAAGTATAGAACCGAATATCAAAACCTGCGCCAAACGGTAAAGGCCTCAAGGTTGCGTTACTTGACCGTTCTAAGGCGGAGATGGGCTTATTTGGAGATAATTACGCGGGATACACTCAGGCACCGATGATGTCAAAGGAGGAGATAAGCATGGCAAACATGGCGGAGGATGTTAAGAAGAGGTTTGACGCACTATTAGACTTTGAGCAGCGCGCTGTAGAGGCGATTATGGAAGCCTGGGACTATAGCATAGAGGATGCTTTAGACGTCGTAGAGAGTGGGAGGTATGGATTTTGCCCGGGGATTACTTCAATGGCTGATCTAGCTTATAAGCATATTCATGACCGTGGATGGTTTGGTATAGATCCACACACTCTGGCGAAGATAGGTCCCTATATTGACTATGACAGACTAGGAGAGATTCTCTACGACGCCGGCCATCGTGTGACTAGTTTTGGAGCAATTCTAATTTTTGAGGATAGTCCAAAAAAGAATAAAATAAAATTTGCAGGAGGGCCCAGGGGGAGATAAGGTCTCTGGGAATGGCCATGCTGAGGATCCTTATGGATGTGGCTCCCGAGCTGTTCATGCGGGTTGGACCTTCCTGTCTTGTCAGGGGACGCTGTGAGGAGGGGATGTCTTGCGGAAGGTCCTTTGGATCCATGGAGGATCTGCTTTGCGGGGAAGATTAGTGGCGGCCATGGCCATTAGCCTTTTGGCCTCCGATGGGCCGGTGCTGGTGGGGGGCTTGGGGCCCCCCTGCCCTACTGGCTGGTGAGGCGTTCCGCTAAAGTATTGGAATTTCTTAATGTGTGCCGGTTTTCGCATGTTTTTTCAAAAATACTTTGTCCATTTTTCAGCTAAACTCATTCTCGTCATGGCTCCCCTCCTAGAACGGGATGCCGACCTCATCTTCTCCGCCACCGTCCGGGTAGTAGTCTTCAGGGCCTGCCCCATGCCCTCGCTTGCCCAGGAAAGGTGTCATGAAATTCGTCAACTCGTCGACAATCAGGCTCTCAAACACCTTACCATCCTTGCCCTTGTTCTGGTCCCATCGGCCGCGCACGAGAACAAGGTCTCCCTTGCGGACTCCGCCACACCCCTCGATAACCTCCGCATACTTCCCCCACACCTTGCACTGTACCCAGACCGTCCCGCGGTCATTCCCCGACTTGTCCCTCCCTTTGCTTATTGCCAGGGAGCCGCTCAAAACCTGGGTCCCCGTGGGGAGCACCCTGAAATCCCAATCCTTGCCAGCGTACCCCATGAACATACACAAATTGATGTAAGGCATCCTAACCCCTCCTAGTCTGAACACACAACCAGGTTATCCGTTTCGTCCTTGACTCTAACATGCGGGGCCTCTCCCTGCTATAGCGACCGCGCCACGGCCATTTTTGTTCTTCCTTATTATTAATTTGTTTTCGCCGGGATTGACGGCCCCGGCGGACCTTGTCTCCGTCGTCTCCGTCCTTTCTATTTTTATTGTACCGCTGGTTATGCCCTTTGTCAAGTACCCATTAGACCCTTTATGTGTGTTTGGCACAAAGATGTGGATTGAGGGGTACGGGGAGGCCGAAGACCTAGACACCGGAGGAGTAATCAAAGGTAAAACAATTGATGTTTATTTTCCGTCACACCAGCAAGCCCTGGAATGGGGGAGAAAACGCGTAGCCATAAAAATTTTACAGGAGGTGGACAGCCCGAAGTAATTTGTCGTTGTTTTAGTGGTGAGCAAGTAAACGCTTGACAAATAGCCAGCCGGGGTGTATAACAAAGATAAGAGGTTGTTGGTGATGCAGGCGGCTGTATTTTAATCAAACAGGCAGACTTGCGCCGGGATGCGACAACAGGGATTTACAGGTATTTTATGAGAGGAGGGGCAAATGATGGAAGAAAGATATACTATTGATGACTTCAAGGGAACAAAATGCTGTTTGACGTGCCGAAATTGGAATGTAGATTATACACTACAAGGCCGTTATATGTACAACACATGCCGTTATATGTACGAAAATTTCAAATGCGTTGCCATGTTCCCGGCTAGTTGGCAATGTAAGTATTACGATGGTCCATACACAACGGATTGCCCGTTTGGAGAACAGGAGTATAAGGAGGCTGAACACGATGGCTAAAGCGATATTGGAGTTGGAGATGCCGGAGAGTTCTCGCGGGTGCGCGCCGGTGTGCAACTGCACGCACACATATCAACTGAACGCTTGACAAGCAACACACTTTGTGGTAAAACTGGCTTAGCGGGACGAACAGAGGGGATGAAACACCACAACACAAAGGAGGACAGATTCTCATGAACAAGATCCTTAATAATCGCCTGCGGGAGCTGCGGGAGGCCCGCAAACTTACCCAACAGGAGGTTGCCAAGCTGCTGGATATTGATCATACCACCGTATCCAAGCACGAATCAGGCAGCCGGAACCTAACCCCGGAAGACATCCAGAAGTATGCCCGGCTTTTCAAGGTAGAATCTTATGAGCTGTTCATTGATCCTAAGGCCTTGCAGGGGGAGAACGAGGTTGCGCTATTGCGCTGACACTGACGCCGAGAGACTGTTAAAGCTGTGTGAGACTGTTAAAGCTATAAAGGGGGAGATAATCGTGGCGAAGTTTGAACGTAAGAGTCTGTATGACCAGTGTGCCGCGAAGGCCATTATGGGGGCTTATGATTGCAGCATAGAGGAGGCGCTGTCTATTATAGAAAACGGTGACTATGTTTTCTACCCCGGAATTCGGCGGATGGATACTCTGGCTCATGTGCTTATCCAGGAAGGATTTTTTGGCGACCCGGAAGAGATGGGAGCGGTGCGCTGCTATATCGATTATGATGGATTAAGCGCACTTCTTCGCGACGCGGGTTATATTGTGACCACTCTTGGGGTGGTGCGTGTGCGAAGGCGGCCTTAAAGCATATCCGGCGAAGCCCCCTTTTAGGGGCTTTTCTTTTGGAGCACAAACCAAAAAGGAGGATAAGCATGCCGAAGCTTGATTATGAGAGCATGGCGGAGGATATTAGGGGGAGGTTTGACGCGTTGACGGAGTATGAGCAGTGGGCTGTGGCGGCAATTATGGAGGCTTACGACGATAGTCTAGAGGGGGCTCTAGAGACTGTAGAGCGTGGAGACTTTGACTTTTACCCGGGCATTTATTCTTTGGGCGACCTGGCGTATTATCTCGTCGAGAAAGGATACTTTGGCGACCTCGAGACTCTGGGACCTCTCGTGAAGCACATCGATTATAGCGGACTTGGTGAAACTCTACGCCAGGACTGCTATGTGGCGACTAGTCAGGGAGTAGTCCGACTTTGGTAGTTTAAAAATAAAAATAAGGGGTTTTGTGAGATCCTTGGGTCTTCTTTGAGAGATCCTGGGATCTTCTTTTTTGATGCGGGGGCAGGTGGCGACGGCTCTGGTGGCTTTTGAGTGGGTACACCGCGGTGAGCCCGGAAAGCTGCCGCTGCATTTGGTGGGCCTCCTCACCTCCCACACGCCGGCGGAACGTGACGGAGAGGAGAGCGGCGCCAAATGGCTATCCGATCTACTGGCCGGAGTAGGGGAGGGCCAGCGTAACGATGCCTGCGCTAGGTTGCGCTATTGCGCTGTGGAATTAGAAGAACCGTCCTCCCCTTCCCGAGTTCTAACTAACTTATTCTAATGGAGGAATCCATGGTTGCGCTACTGCGTTGCCGCCGCTTGCCGGCGGCTGTGTCTCCTTACTGCCGCCGCTTGTCTCTCCCCCTGCCTTTACCCCTTCCTTTAACTTCGTCAAATCCGCCTCTTCCTCTGGCTGCGCTATTGCCCTGACAGGGGTCCCTTCTCTCCCGGTCCCTACCAGGGGTTGCGCTACTGCACTCTGCTGGGGTTGCGCTCCCGCGCTGCCCCTGACAGGGGTCCCTACCAGGGGCTGTGTCTCCTTACTGCCGCCGCTTGCCGGCGGCTGTGTCTCCTTACTGCCGCCGCTTGCCGGCGGCTGTGGCTTAACCAGGCCCCGCGTGTCCGCATCCGGACTAACTATAGACTTTTTCCATTCGTCAATCTTTTTCCCCTCATCCACAGGCGCGGCGTTCTCCTTAGATACGTCCACCAGCCTGGGCCTTAGCATCACAATAACATTACTGCGCTCCTTCCGGGAATCGTGACTCTTAAAAAGCGCGCCCAAAACAGGAAGGTCGCCAAGAATAGGCACTTTTGACATGTTCTTTATCTCCGTGTCGTTAATCAACCCGCTTATAGCCATTATCTCCCCAGGCCTCAAAAATACCTGTGTGTCAGTCTCCCTCTTGGAAATAACAGGGGCAGTTATAGTCCCCTGCGTCACAAAACTGGTAATGGTGGACGCCTTAGGACGAACCGACATCTGAATAGTCCCGTCCCCCATCACTACAGGAAGCATCTCAAGGGATATCCCCACATCCTTCCACGTCACGCTCCAATTCCCGTCGCTGTCCTTCTGGGGAATAGGCTGCTCAGTCTCGCTCTTAAAAACAGCCTTATACCCGGACATCACCCTCAGCTTAGGACAAGCCAAAATCTTCGCGTTGTTCTTCCCAAAAGTGGAAGCCAGGGCCGCCTCGGCAGTTATGGCGTTCCGCGTGAAATCCCCAAGAGTAAATACCCCCATGGTATCGTCACGACGTTCTGTAAAAGTAATGGGACTCGCCAGCGGCTTCCAGTTAAAACCAAAGTTGTCGTTGTCGCCCAAAGATACCTCGGCAAACAAAATCTCTATCTCCACCATAGGCTTCGGGATATCTATCTGCTTAACCACCTTCCTGACTATATCCAGAACCCTCTTGCTGGCCGCATAAACCACAATAGACCTGTACGACCTGTCCGAACCATTCTCCAGCTTCGTAACCTTTACAACGCTCTCGCTTCCGTTCCCTATGGTGGTGTTTATCGCGCCCTCCACATCGCTGACACTGACATACTTAACCGGGATAACCTCCATCACAGACTTCGACAGCATATCCTCCAGCCCCTGGATCTCCTTTTGCTTCTCAGTCTTGGCCCCTTCCCCGGTCTCCTCCTTGCTGTAAACCACATACCGCCCAGGCCCCGACGACCGGATCGTAACCCCGCCCGCCTGAGCTATCATATCTAACGCCGCGCTGAAAGGAACCCCGTCCATCTCAATAGACAAAAGCTTGTTCCCAGCCTGCGACGATATAGTAAAGCTCGTCCCAGTAAGCTTCCCTAACGCCTGCAACACCAACCCTATGGGAGCGTCGGTAAAAGACATTTTAATTTTATTCTGACCCGCCGCCTCTAAAACAGGGCCGCTTAATAAGCAAAAACACAAACAAAAACATAGAAACCTGCCTATCCCCTTGTTCACTATTCAGCCCCTCCCCTCGCATACAACGCCGCCTTAATTTAATTTTTACAATATGCGCAGCGCAATCCAAAACAAACCGTTTTTATCATTTAACCTCTCCCCCTTCTCCCCCCGCCTGTATCCCAACTCCTCCAGTCCCAGACTGCGCGGGGGCCTGACTCTGCTGCGCCCCAGAAGCAGGAACCGAATATTTGCCTCTTAAATCGTGCGAGTCCTGCCTGAAGCGGGAAAGCAAAGCGGATACCGTATCCCCGAACGTATATTTCCTGACGTTGTTAGGCTGGGTCAAAGGAAACAAAACAAACTCTAAAAAATCCCCCTTGATGAGCGTATCCTTAACCCCATACCCGGCTAAAGGATTTATGCACACCCAGCGCCCGCCCTGTCTCTCCCATTTCCAGACCTGCGATTGCCCGGATACCGTTAATACTGTAGAAGCATGCCCCCCGCTAAACATAAAACCGCTAAGGCTTATTTCAGGGAAAAGAGACGAATCCCCATCCTCCGCTGCCGCATCGGCGCCGACAATCCCCTTCCCCTTCATGTTTTCCAGCAGCTTTTCAAAAGTGCTAGCCCCAAAAAGACCGCCGGAGTCAACATTCCCGCCGGACTTCCCCAAAGAAGCGGCCAGTTCATCCACCCATTCCGCCTGCCCCGCTTTTTGGAGCATCTTAAGCGCCTCTATATCTCCCCCCTTGTTAAGCGCCCCCTGTACCTGCAAAGCCGCAGCCTGCGCCTGCTTTAATTCCGCCTCTATGGAAGACCCGCGGGATAAAACGAAGCCCAAAATACCGCCTAACAACGAAGAAATAACAAGAGTTCCAAAAACAACTTTTTTTATTCTCCCGTAAAACCTTGCAAGATCCTGTTCCATACCGCCCGCCACCCCCTGACTACTCCGCCTTAGACAAGACGGTAATCGATACCTGCACCTCAACCGGTATGCTGTGAGGATTAATGTCTTTTATCTGCGCCAAAAGCTGCTGAGTCCGTACATAGTCCCTCTGGCTGTGATATTTGCTAAGAGCGGAAATCAGCTTGACCGGCGACATCTTAGGAGTCACAGCAACCCTGTCTATACGCCAAACCTTAGGCCTGGAAGATATAGCCTTCATAAACCTGTCCACATCCTCCAGCGTCAAAGTCCCCGTCGCAGAAACCTGAAGCGTCTGACCCCTTAAAGGATCTTTCGCCGCCCCCTGCCCGTCTTCCCGCGCCTCAGATACATTAATCTGCAGGACCACCAGCCCGCATGCAGCCAACTCCCTGCTTATATCCTCCTTGACTCTCCTGCTATCATAAAAAACAGACTCAACCTGCGCCCCCACCGCCTTGGAATCTTCAATTTTCGGCTGACTTAACGCAACCTGCCGCTGTATCATCCTTATTTCGTCAAATCCCCTCCGTAACTCCCATATGCCCCTCCCCTGCCCTACCGTAAACGCCGCAATAAACCCCGAAAAAACAGAAAGCGCCATGGCCGCAAATATACAAATCAGGATTTCTCTCTTGCCTCTTTTCACCATCTCCTGGATAAAATCGTCCATTTAACTTAACTCCCCCCCTGCCTCCACAAAAAAACCGCCAGGGAAAAATCCCCGTCCCCGTTCTGGCTGACAAACTCCATATAAGCGTTTATCCCAAGAGGAGCCATAACGCTCCTTAACTCCTTCAAACATTCTAATAACCAGGTGTTGTTTAAACTCCCCTCCGCGTCAGGGGCCAGCCTCCCGTCCAAAATCCAAACCCCCGCCGCGTCAAGCGAATCTACGCCGCGTCCCGTCTCTACAGCTATGGAATTCAACATGCTGGAAGGCAAGGCGCTGACATCAGTCCCATGAAAAACCACCGAAGATAAAATGCCCCCCCTGCTGCTCAATACCCCGCTAATTCCCCGCCACTGGACGTAGACAGGAACCTTATTCGGGAAATTCGCCAGGCTGCGGTAGACCTGGGCATTCTGCACCACCACCAGCTGTTCCCTCTGCCGGGAAATTACCTCCCCCATCATCTTCCTGGCTTCACTGTTCATTTGCGAATTAAACACCCAGGCCGCAAAACCTAAACCCAATATAAAAAAGCAAACTGTCCCGACAGACAGAATCAAAGGAATATTCTTCTTGCGCAATGCCTTGAAAAGACCCTTTTCAATAACCGAAGCCGCCCAGGACAGAGGAATCACGTTAACTTTTAACATCTTCCCCCTGTCATCGTTATTTGCCATAATAATCCCCCTCCGTCAAAAATCCCCGTATTGCCGGAACATCGTCCTTAAGACACGAAACGCTCTCCCTGAACATCCGCTTAAGCCCGTCCAGACAAGAAAACATGATCTCCGTAAAATCCGACATAAACCTCTCTTGCTCAGGACAGATGAAAACACAATGCTGGGGATAGTCCAAACGATACTGCCTGCTGGCCTCCTGGATTAAAAGCATAACCCCCGAGGCGACTTCCTCCGCGTTAATCTGTATGTCCTTGACCAGATCAACCACGCTGGAACACACAGGAACATAAAACCCGTTCAAACGAGATATCACGGCAAGGTCTAAATACCGCTGCCTGAAATTAGCCAGCATACATACGTCACCTTCCTGGAGAGAAACAGCCTGCCCCGCTGTCAACGCCAGGGGAAAAAACCTGTCCACCGCCTGCGTAATCACTCCCCCGGACAAAAAAAGACCGTTGAGGGCCCTCTCGTATTGCTCCCGCACCGCATCAGGAAGCATGGTGGAAAAAGCGTACGTCTTCTCCCCTACCCGGACCTCGGCCACCGAATACTCGTACTCCCCCCTCTTGTAAGGAGCATGTTCCTCCACAAAAGAATCCGTATCCACCCCAGGAGACAAAAGAAAACACCGCGTATAACACATCTCCGGGGAAAAACAAAGCCCCCAGAAGGAGTACCTGTCAAACAACATCTCCAGCTTGGAATGCTGTATCGCCGCAAAACCATTGTCCTTAGTCCAAATATTGTAGAAAAAATCCCCGTTGTCAGCCTCTAAACGACAAGTATCCCAAATGATGTCCGGCCTGATATTAGGAATCTGATTTAAATACACATCCTCCACAACAGACATCACCACAGCCTCCAATGCCCCGCCGTGAGAATCGGCATTCCCATGAACGCCCTTTCCCAGCAGGCTGTACATCCTCGCCGCTAAACCCTGAAATACCTGCAATGCCAAATTACAACACCCCCCAAAAAACGGGGCAGAGAATACCCCTGCCCCATCGCCGCTCCAGCTGGATTAATACGACACGTTGTATATCACCTTGGCTAACGGCGCGTCATCGTCAAAGGGATCCTTCTTTGCAGACACCGTCACCCCTCCCACGGTAAAGTTAACCCCGTCTCCGTCCGGAACCGCATAAACAATTATTACCCCCTTGCCAGTACCCGAATCATACGTGGACTGCAGCTTATAACGGTTGCCCCAGGGATCCTTTATGTCGTCGAGCGGACGGTCAAGAAACGACTGCACCACGGGGCCTAAACTGCCCAAATTCAACGTGCCGTCAATGTCCTTCACGCCGCTCGGAACCCCTTTAAAGTCGCCCTGTACGCCGGAAGCCTGCACAAAAGCGTTCTGGATATTAGTCAGCTCCTGCTTGGCCCTTGAATACTTGGCCTTAGGAATGTTCTTCCCCATCACCATCACCGCTGTGCCGCCTAAAATAGCCATAAGGGCGACAACCATCAGAATTTCCACCGTACTCATACCCCTGCGACGGCTCCTCAAAACCCTGAGATTGAAAAGATTTGAAACCATTGCGGATATTGCTTTCCTCACACTAATCCCCCCCAGTCTTATTTAACGCTCGACGTGATCGCCATGGTGGTATAGAAAAGACTGCCGGCGAAGCCCCCGCCAAACAACGTCACCATGGCAATAATTATAGGCTCCAGAACCCCTGACAAATTCTTGACGTCATAATTCAGCGTGTAAAGATACTGCCTGCCCACAGAACTCATAGCTTCCTGCACCCTGCCGCTCTTCTCCGCCACCCCTATCACCTGAGGGATAATAGGAGGCACACCCTTAAACTTCCCCAGCTCGCCGGACAAAGGCTGCCCCGCCTTCACGTTATTGACAATCAAGGCGTAGCTGCCCGCTATCGGCTTAGGAACCGAACTCGCTAAAACATCCAGCATCCCCCCCAACGTCATCCCGGACTTAAGACATATAGACCCCAATACAAGCCACTGCGCCCATTCCAGCTTCACTTTCACTTTCTTCATAGCGGGAATAAGATCAAAAAACTTTGCTATCCGGGCCTTGCCACCCCCTTTCAAAAGATAAAAAGCCAGCCCCGCGGCCATGGCTACGCTGGGAACAACGCCAATTTTTTGGAAAAAGCCGCTGGCAGCGAACAACAGTTTTGATATTAAGGGAATCTGGGAATCGTTCACCCCCACCCCCTTGAAAGCAGCCATCATCTGCGGAACCACAAATATAAGCAGCAGTACCGCCGCCACAATGATAAACGACAGGACAAAAGTGGGATAATTCAGCATGCTTTCCAGCCCCTTGCGCATGTGCAGCACCTTTTCGATGTAATCCCCATACGCCTCCAAAGCGTCCCCAAGATATCCCGAACTTTCCCCCACCTCCAGCAGCGCGCAGAAATCGCCGGGGAAAAAACCGGTACTCCTGAAAGCCGAAGCTATAGGCTGGCCCTGATCAACCAAACCCGCAGCCTCCGCTAAAGCGTTCTTCAGCTCGCCGCCAGCCTGGGCCAGCAAAATATCGATCGCCCTCTTTGGCTGGTACCCGTCTTTAATCAAAAAACTAAAGGTGTAGACAAACATGGAAAATTCTTCCACGTCAGACAACGCGTCTTTCCTGCCCCTCCTCTTCCTGGGCCTGGACTGGACGGCCTTCTTAGCCCCTGTCCCCGCAGACGCGGCAGTACGATTGTATTTTTTTAATGTGCTGGTTGACATAATAAACAACCTCCAGCCGCTTTTTGTTGAGCCTGCATGCCAATAATATATGTCCTAGGCTTCGAAGAAACAAATGTCCTTATACTATACTGCATAGTCTTCGCTTCCACCTTGACGGCTTATCTGCGAAGCGACGCCTTCATCTCCGCCGCCACGGAAGAAACGGAATTGTCGCCAAGCGTCTTGCATGCTATCTCGGCTTTGGACACAATATATCTGAATTTAAGCTCCTCGACATTAAACGAGACGTTATTGGTCTTGCCCGTTAAAATATAAATAAATTTTTCCTTGCTCCGGGAATCCAGCCTGCACACCCTGTCAGTTCTCTGGTTGAGCATGTGAGCCGTCCATGGCAGGTCGTAGTGGATAAGGTGATTCGCAAACTGCAGGTTAACCGCGTGGGATATGGCGTCTGTCCCTATCAAAAACCTGACGCCGGCGTTATCCCTGAAACGGGCAATCAGTTCCTCCCTTTTGGCAGAGGAACAGCTTCCGGTGATACAGCAGGCGCTGTCCCCGCCGTACACCTCCAACAGGCGAGAATGTATAATCCCGGCCATGGTGGAAAACTCCGTAAAAATCACCGCTTTTTCCTTCTTCCCCAAATCGCGCAAAATATTGCACAAAGCATGAAACTTCAGCCCCCATTGATCCTCCGCAGGCTTCTCAAATCCTGACGTGACAAACGAAATCAGATCGGAGAACAGCCCGCCTTCTTTTAAATCCCCCAGGTCTTTTTTCCCAGCGGCGGCCCACAGCAGCAGGGGATCGTCCATAATCTGCTGCTGTCTTAAAAGCACGTCTATCTCCCGTTTCGGCAGCCTGAATTCAGAGGAGGCAATCTTGTCCTTTAAAACCTTAAGTTTCACTTCCAGCCGGTTTTTAAGAACAAACGCCTCAAGACGAGACAATAACTTCCCCTCTAATCCGCCGCTTTCCGTCATCTCCACAGGAATTATCGCAGGGGCAATATGAAAGGCCATTTCCGTAATGTCATCCTTGACGACCCGGTGGAAAAAAGTTTGAATGCGCTCTTTAAAACGCTCATGATTCACTGTCTTCACTTTAGGGATCTCTATAATGCTCTTTTCCCTGGCGGCATCGTAAGGAACTCCCGATCTAACCAGACGGTTAAAGATATGGCGGTTAAATATCCTCTCCGGCTGGTCCTCCTGTATGTGTTCTTCCCTGAAAACCTTCCAGGGGCATACCACGGGGTTCACCAATTGAATAATGGATTCCATGTCCATGATGCTGTTGATAACAGGCGTTCCAGTCATGGCGCAGACAAAAGCGGCCGGCAGGGAAAGACACATGGCCTTCTTATACTGTTTTCCTTGCATATTAACAAATCTCCCGGCCTCGTCTATTAAAAGCATGGCGTTAGGCATTGCCCGGATTATGTTTAAAAACAATTCCCTGTTTTTGTTGTGGAACAAAAAAGAAGGAGTAGTCAGCCATACGGGATATTCTTCCAGCGGAGCCTGGTCTTCCTGCCCGTTCAGGATGAGTATCTCGCCGGGGTATCCGCCGGCCATGCTCCATTCGTGTTTAATTGCGTTTATATGGCTGGCTGTGCTCAGATAAAGAGCATGGGAGATCAGCCCGTTTTCTAAAGCCATATGCGCGAACGACAAAGCGATCCTTGTCTTGCCTGTACCCTGATCATGAGCTAACAGCGCCCCTTTTTGACCGCTGTTCCAATGACTGACGAGAAAAGAGACGCCCCTTGCCTGGTGAGGAAGCAAGCCTGGAGGCAAAGACTCGGCATACAGCCTTTCCCTGATCGGAGCGGAAGAAATAAGCTCCACCGCGGCAGCCGTCTCCTCCGGGGGATTTTTTATCTCCACCGCTCTCGTGACAGGATTCCAGCGGCCGCCCAATACCCGCAGCGGGTCCAAAACGGCGGGATTGTAAGACGCGCGAACGCATAAGGCTTTCCCGCTGTAAAAAATATGGATGTCCGACTGGTTTCTGAACCGCATGTAATTCAGCATAATGTCCGTCCATTGGCTTTGGGCCTTAGGATGAAGAGCCATTATGGTCTCCGCCATTTTCTGGTTCAAACCGGCATCCCCGCGGCTGATTAATATTTTGTACGCCCCGCCGCGCATTCCCCGGTCTTCAACAAGTTTCCATCCCGCAGACTCCAGAACGCCGCGATCCCTTACGCAGCCAAACGGAATCCTGACCCAAAAATATTTATTATCCTCGCCCAGCCCCCAGGTCAAAGCCCAGCTCCCCTGCGCCTCGTCTATGCCGCCGCTGTTATAAGGCCTGCCTACCCCCATCAAGGCCAAAACCAATCCCTCCGTTCCGTCAGACTTACTCATTCCCCCTGGATTTCCAATAGTATAGCCCTGGGGATGAACCGGAACAATCAGCGGCTCTAAAAATACGACAACCTGAAAAATGTATTAAAAAAACCAAAAAGGTCAAGGGAAAGTCAAACTAAGGTCAAGGGAAAGTCAGGGAAAAATAAACCAAAGAATCCAGTTTCTGAGAGGTTTTGAGCGGACTTTGTTTTTTGTAGTGAACAACAATAGGTAACAGAAGAACTAACAGATAAAAATACCCCCTCTCAACATGAAAAAAATCCAGTGATAATCAAGCTTCAGGTCATGTCAAAAAAAGCGAAACTTGAGTTAACTAACAGATGAACTAACAGATATAACAAGAAGATATAAGAAGAAGAAAAAAAGATAAAAGATATTATATATATATAAGAGATATTATATAAGACGGATGAAAAAAAGATTAACTGAAAGTCATTTTTCCCCTGCGAAGCTGGAAATTTCGCAATTCCCTGCGAAGCTAGGGATTGCGCAATTTTCTGCGAAGCTGGGAATGAATTAATTCCCTGCGAAGCTGGAAATTTCGCAATTCCCTGGAGGGGGAGGAGGACTTGACTTTTAGTCCTCCATGAAAAGACGATTAACTGGGAAAGGTCTTTTTTGCGGTAATTTTCTGCGAAGCTGGGAATGAATTAATTCCCTGCGAAGCTGAGGGAATTCCGCCGGAGATGGAGATGGAGCTGGAGATGGGATAGAGCTGGAACCGGCAAACTAAAAAAAGATCCACCCCCCTCAAGGGAAAACCCGAACTGAACCTGAACTGAACGTGAACAGCCAACTGACCAAATACCCATTACGCTGTGTATTCAATGTTAATTTCTGATGTCTGTGAAGGCTTATCCCCTTCAAGGGGAAAGCGCCCTAGATGATCCGCCGCCAACGGGGGGTGTGTTTGGTCTCCAATTTCAACGAATTTCAAGCGTAGATCAAACGGTTTGCCCCTACTTTGCCTTGGGGTATATCTACATACCCCTGCGCCAAAGTTAGGCCCCAACCAGGGCATTATAGAGGGTCTGCCCATAGCTGGAGGCATCTCTGCCGAATCCGCAAGACAAAGAAGACAAAGGCGCTCTGTGTGTTTTGAGGGGCTTTGAGCGATATGCTTTTTTGTGGTATCATGACTGGTTGGATGAATGAAAAATTTCACGTGTAGTTTGGGGTGATATTGGATGGGTCTGGACGATACAAGAGACATCAGGGTGGAAGTAAAGGTGCCTGGGATGGAAGATTTGGAGGAATTTTGGAGGGACGAGGAGGAGCAATCTTCAAATCTTTTGAGCGAGTCGCTTTACCGGATGGCTAAAGACTGCGGTTTCCCCAGCTTTCCTTTTCCCTGCAAGGTGCTGTGCGTTGCCGAAGGGTCGTTGTTTCCAAGAATCAAGCACCAGTATTATTACTCCATCGAACAAATGGGCCAGGTATATTGCGATGCTCATAAGGCGTTTAAAACACTGCATGAGAAATTTCTAAGAAGCCAGAAAAAGAATTTTGAAAAAGCTGAAAAAGAAGAGTAACGGGTGACTTGCCAAATTTGATTGGACCGGTTATGATACCTACAGTGATACGCGGACACAGCGATGTTCGGGTATCTCTTCTCCTCCTTTAGAAGCCGTCTCCGCCTCCGTGGGGACGGCATTTTCTATTGCCTTGTTGCCTTTCGTTGGGATTTCCGTATAATAGAAAACGTGAAAAAACATAGTAGATAAGCGTCTGTTGATTGAGATGTTTTTGCCCGTTCATTTGCGTGTTAATTGGGGCGATGCGGTTATAATTATTGCTGAAGTCTTTCAGGCGGGAAGGGGAGAGGACATATGTTCAGGGCAATGGGGGAATCAAGGGACGAGGTCGTGAAACTGCAGGAGAGGGACGAGGAGCTTATATCACGTTATCTCCAGTTGCAGGAAGAGATTAAGAGGCTGGAGGCGGAGGCGGAGAAGATAAAGGCCGATATTTGCGTTGAGCTAGGCGACGCGGAAGCGGGGGTTGTCGGCAATTACAGGGTGGAGTGGCAGAAGCGGGAAAGGAAGGCGCTGGACACCAAGCAGTTGAAGGCGCAGAGGCCGGAAATATATGAGCAGTTTGTCAGCGTCAGCGTATACAGGGTATTCTCCGTAAAGATCAACGATTAATTCATAATTCAAGCGCGGGGACATGACAGGCGGGGACAGATGGGACAGGAGCATCCGCCGCAGAAACAAATACAGGGCTGGGTTAAACTTCACAGGGTTTTGCTGGACAAAAGCATTTGGAGGGAGTCAACGCCGCAGCAGAAGGTAATTCTCATAACTCTTTTGCTGATGGCTAACCACAGGGAAACTCAGCAGGATTGGAACGGGAAGAAAATAAAAGTCAGGCCCGGCCAGTTTGTGACCAGCATAGAGGCGATTAAGAATTTGGCCGGTTACGGGATAAGCGAACAAAATGTCCGGAGCGCTCTCAAGAAGTTTGAGAATTGCGGATTTCTTACAAGCCAGTCTGCCAAGTCGTGGGGAAGGCTGATCACTATTATTAACTGGCAGGCTTACCAGCACCAGGAACCGGGCGCGTCTTTGGCAAGGCGCAGGAAGGGCAAGGAGGAGGTATTTTTTGATCCCTTTTTGCATTCTCGTGAAGCTGAGGCGGAACAGGAGTTCAGGGACAGGATATTAGAAGATTTTGACGAGTGGTGGAAGGATTTTCCCAGAAAGGAGAGGAAAAAAGAGGCGGAGACGAAATATATTGCATTGAGGCTTAAGGGGGTTTCAAAGGAGCGGCTGGAGGAATCCAAGCAGAATTATTTGCGTTATGTGTCTGAGGCGGGAACCGGGGTTATGCTGGGTAAGGCGCTTCTGAACAGTTGGCAGGAGTGGCATAGGGTTGACGACGGAGGCTGCGGTGAAGATGACGGTGGGAACAACGGGGAATGAATGTGCAAAGCGCATAGATAGGGTTAACAGGATGTTGACGGCTGCCTATGAGAAGGCAAGGCATATTAACGAGTGTATGGGGTGTATCGACGGGCGGATTGAAATAGAGGTGAGTCTTGAAGGCGGGACAGGAGAAAGGGTTTGGTGGCCTTGCCCCTGTCTTAGTACGGAATGCCAGTACGGATGGGAATTGTACAGCCAGTATATCAGCCGGGTGCAGCATGTTATAGCCCATGTCGGCATTCCCAAGATACACATTAAGAATTTTTCAGCTCCGCAGAAGACCCCGGCTTTTATTGCGGCCGACGCCTGGGATATGGAGGGGTTTTTGATTTTTACCGGGAACGCGGCCACAGGCAAAAGTTTTGCGGCCTCCTGGACGGCTAAAAGGTATATCATGGAGTGTTTTGGGCGCAATGCATGGCTTGATCCTTTTGAACGCGACATGGGCGCGGAGAGGGCGCAAAAAAGCGTTTTGTGGACGTATGCCTATGATTTGGCGGGCGATCCGGCCAACAGGGACAAGGTTAAGAGGTTTCCTTTGCTGTTGATAGACGGGCTTGGCATGGAGGAGAATTCTTCAAAAACCAGGAGTTTTATTAATTACGCAGTATCTGCCCGGTATGACGAACAGCTTCCGACGGTTATGACTACTCATTTGAATGCCACAGAGATGCGCACTCGCTATGGGGATGGGGTAATGAACAAGATTATGCGTTTTGGCCAGGTGGTAAGGTGTACCGGCGAAATATCTTCCGGCGGGATGGAGGGAAAAGGCGGAGCAGGGAAGCAGAGCACAAAGGAAGGGGACAGCACACCAATAGTTAAAGGGGGATTTTGAATGGCGTATCAGGATTACAAGGACAGCAGGAACAGCGGCGGCG
>Ga0208695_1000503_pt1 | contig 41791 bp, 34 predicted proteins | sample AD_UKC111_MetaG_FD_184449 | JGI IMG/M metagenome (GOLD analysis project Ga0208695, IMG submission 184449) | Active sludge microbial communities of municipal wastewater-treating anaerobic digesters from Hong Kong - AD_UKC111_MetaG (SPAdes)... | ecosystem: Engineered > Bioreactor > Anaerobic >... | reverse complement strand
ATAGAAAGGCAGCACAATATAAAGGATATAAAGCTTTATATTGAGAATATCGAAGCAATGATAAGGAAGAAGCTTGATGTTTTAGAACAAATATTGTCGGAGGAGTGATTTATATGTTAACGCAAGCACCTAAGGGTACAAAGGATGTATTGCCGTCTGAATCATACAAATGGCAGTATGTAGAAGGCCTGATCAGAGAAATCTGCGCCTTGCATGGATATAAGGAGATGAGAACACCCATTTTCGAGCATACCGAGCTTTTTGAAAGAGGGATAGGGGATACTACTGATGTTGTGCAAAAAGAGATGTATACAATGAAGGATAAAGGGGGAAGAAGCATTACCCTTAAGCCGGAAGCGACAGCACCATTTGTAAGGGCATTTATCGAGCACAGCATGTTTAATGATATTCAGCCGGTTAAAGTCTATTGTACAACACCTTGTTTCAGATATGAAAAACCTCAATCGGGAAGGCTTAGGGAGTTCCATCAGTTTGATATTGAGGTTCTCGGCAGTTCCGACCCATCTGTAGATGCCGAGATAATCAATATTGCCATGATTCTGTACGAAAGACTTGGAGTTAAAAACCTGGAAATAAGGATAAACAGTGTAGGATGTCCCAAATGCAGGGCGGAATACAATAAGAAGCTGAAGGAGTATTTATCGGGCAGAATTGATAAGCTATGTGAAACATGCAGGGACAGATTCCATAAGAACCCAATGAGAGTGATTGACTGCAAGGAGGAAAGCTGCAAGAAGCTGCTTGCTGATGTCCCTTACATGCTGGATAATGTCTGCAGCGAATGCGGCGAGCATTTTGAAGGTCTTAAAAGATCCCTGGAACTTCTTGGACTGGAATATGTCATTGACCCTCAAATAGTAAGAGGCCTTGACTATTATACCAAGACTGCCTTTGAAATTGTGTCCAGAGATATAGGGTCGCAGGGCACCGTTTGCGGAGGCGGCAGGTATGACGGGCTGATAGAGGAATGCGGCGGCCCCAGCACTCCGGGGATAGGTTTTGGACTTGGATTGGAAAGGCTGCTTCTTGTAGTTGAAAATCAAGGAATAAAAATACCGGAGCCTGTTTACATGGATGTTTTTATCGCAAACATAGGAAAAGAAGGGGCGGAAGAAGCGCTCAGGCAAGTCAACCTCTTGAGAAAAGAAGGTATAAAGGCTGAGAAGGACTATATGGGGAGAAGCCTGAAAGCCCAGATGAAATATGCAAATAAGATTAATGCAAGATATGTGGCGGTATTAGGGGAAGAAGAGATAAAAAGCAGAAAAATCAAGGTTAAGGATATGAATAAGGGCAGTGAAGAAGAAATAGACCTTGATGCGCTTGCGGGCTATATAAAAAACATATAGGAGATGAAATTATGGCAAGAATCAACAGAACACATATGTGCGGAGAGTTAAGCCTGGATAATCTTGGGGAAAAAGTGACTCTGGCAGGTTGGGTTCAGAGGAGAAGAGACCTTGGAGGACTTATATTCATACAGTTAAGGGACAGGAGCGGTATTATACAATGCACCGTCAACAAGGATGCCACACCTGATGTATTTGCCGAAGCTTTTAAAGTCAGAAGCGAATATGTGCTGGCGATATCCGGCGAAGTTATAAGAAGAGATGAAAATGCAATTAATCCAAAGATGCAGACAGGTTATATCGAAATAGCTGTCAGCAGCCTTGAAATATTGAGCAGGGCTGAGACAACACCTATATATATTGAGGATGACCTGAATGCTTCTGAGCAGCTGAGGCTTAAATACAGGTATCTGGACTTGAGGCGTCCGCATATGCAGAAGTTTTTATTAACCAGGCACAAGATTGCAAAGGTAACCAGGGATTATATGGATGAAAACGGATTTGTGGAAGTGGAAACGCCGATACTTATCAGGACATCACCGGAAGGTGCCAGGGATTATTTGGTCCCAAGCAGGGTGCAGCCGGGGAATTTCTTTGCGCTGCCTCAGTCTCCGCAGCTTTTCAAACAGCTGCTTATGGTGTCCGGCTTCGACAGGTACTTTCAGATAGCCAAGTGTTTCAGGGATGAAGACCTTCGGGCCGACAGGCAGCCGGAGTTTACACAGATTGATATGGAGCTTTCCTTCGTTGAAAAGGAAGATATAATGGAGGTTAATGAAGGGCTGCTGAAGAGACTGTTCAAAGAAGTTCTTGACGTAGAGATACAGACACCTTTCAAGAGGCTGACATACAAGGAAGCAATGGAGCGTTACGGTTCTGACAAGCCGGACACAAGGTTCGGCTTGGAGCTGAAGGATATAGGAGACCTGGTTGCAGATTCGGAGTTCAAGGTGTTCGCCGAGACCCATGCAAATGGAGGGATCATAAGGGCAATAAATGCTGAGGGGCTTGGAGCAAAGCTCAGCCGCAAAGATATAGACAGCCTTGGGGAGTTTGTAAAAACATACAGAGCCAAAGGCCTTGCATGGATTAATATTACTTCCGAGGGCGTGAAATCGCCTATAGCAAAGTTTTTGAAGGATGAGGAACTGAACGGTATAATTGATAGAGTAGGTGGGAAAATAGGAGATATAATTTTTATTGTATCCGATAAGCCGAAGGTGGTCTTTGACTCTCTCGGACAATTGAGGCTGGAATTGGCAAAACGCTTCGGGCTTATTGACAATACAAAGTATGACCTTTTATGGGTAACCGAGTTCCCGCTGTTGGATTTCGACGAAGAAGAAAACAGATACGTAGCAATGCATCATCCTTTCACAAGCCCCATGGACGAGGACCTGGAGCTTCTGGAAACCGATCCGCTGAAAGTAAGGGCAAAGGCTTATGATGTGGTATTGAACGGCTATGAACTTGGAGGAGGAAGCATAAGGATTCACAAGCAGGAGCTGCAGGAAAAAATGTTCAAGCTCCTGGGCCTCTCGCAGGAGCAGGCTTGGAGCAAGTTCGGATATCTGCTGGAAGCATTCAAGTATGGTACTCCTCCTCATGGAGGATTGGCCTTTGGCCTTGACAGGATAGTAATGCTTTTTACCGGAACAGACAATATAAGGGACGTAATAGCATTCCCCAAGACACAGACAGCAAGCTGCCTTATGACAAACGCTCCCTCAGACGTAGATCCAAAACAATTGGAAGAACTTCATATAGAGGTAAAAATTTAATAAGGTCACGAGAAGGGGCGTGGGGACGTTTGAAACGTCCCCATGTCTCACCCATGTCCCGCTAACCTATTTGGAGGTAATTTATGAATGCATTTTCAAGGACAGAACTGTTGATTGGAAAAGATGGTATTGAGAAACTTAAAAAAAGCACCGTAGCAATTTTTGGGATCGGCGGCGTAGGCTCCTTTACCGCCGAGGCATTGTGCAGATGCGGAATCGGAAGGCTTGTGCTGATTGACTATGATGATATCTGTCTAACCAATATTAACAGACAAATACATGCTACAAGAAAAACAGTGGGCCTGCCTAAGGTGGAAGTAATGAAGGAAAGGCTCACAGATATTAATCCGGAAGCCGATATAGTCATACATAAGAAACTATATAATGTAGAAACCACGGAAATGCTGCTGCTTCCCGAGTATGACTATGTTGTGGATGCAATTGACATGGTCAGCTCAAAGATCAGCCTTGTGATAAAATGCATTGAAATGAACATACCGGTAATCAGCTGCATGGGAGCAGGCAACAAGCTTGATCCCACAAAACTTGTCATTACTGATATATATAAGACATCTGTATGCCCGCTGGCTAAAGTAATGAGATATGAGCTGCGCAAAAGAGGCGTAAAGAGCCTGAAGGTTGTATACTCGGAAGAGGAGCCCATTTCGCCTAAGAAGGATGTTGCGGATTGTAAAACAAACTGCATCTGCAGTAACAAGGAAACAGCAAATTGTACAAAAAGAAGGCAGATACCGGGAAGTATATCCTTTGTACCTTCGGCGGCAGGCCTTATTTTAGCATCGGCTGTGGTAAGGGATATATTAGATTTATCTTAATGCATGTATTCTGTACAATTTTAAAATAGTGTTGACAAAATCTGCAAATGCATTATAATAGAGTTAGGTACCGGTACGGGGTATGGGAGGCGATAATTTGGATAATAAGGAAATCAGTAAGGAAGAAATTCTTAACCGGATGAAAAAGATTGAGGGCCAGGCTAAAGGAATACAAAAGATGATTGAGGAAGACAAGTGCTGCGGGGACATTATGGTTCAGATTTCCGCCATAAGAAGCGCAATAAACAAAGTCGGCGGCCTTATTATGGACAGGTATATAAAGGAGTGTCTCAGGGAATCCCTTAAAGATAAGAATAGTGACAATAGCATTGAAGAAATAATTGAAACAATAGTAAGATATGTCAAGTAAAAGGATTGATACAAGCTTATGAGAGAAATAGGGAAAGTAGTAAAGATAGAAGGGAACCAGGCTATAATATCATTTACCAGAGGCACAGCCTGCGGCGAATGCGGGAAATGCCAGGTAGGCAAGGATAGACTTGAGATGGTTATGACAGCTGATAATGACGTAGGAGCCCAAGTTGGTGATGAAGTTGAAATAGAGCTTGAAAACATGAACTTCATGACTGCAGTTACTATTGCATATGGTTTTCCTTTACTGGCACTGGCAGCCGGAATATTTGGCGGGTATTACGGTTCCTTGGCTTTGGGCCTGAAGGATAATACGGCGCAAGCAATTGGCGTTGCTCTGGGACTTGCTGCATTGGCTGTTTCTTATGTTATAATAAAATTCAAGGATGAGTCTATTAAAAAAATGAAAAAATTCAAGCCTGTTATTATAGGAATCAGAACAAAAGACAGTATATAATGGAACAATTTCTATTGTTTATAAATTTAATAATCGACCTATTGGATAAAATAATATATATGAATCTGTATAAAAATTCATGGCAGATTTGAAAGGAGTACTAATAAGTGAGAAAGAATATTAAGATAGTGAATCAAAGTAATTTTGACAGTGAAGTATTAAAATCGAACAAGCCGGTATTGGTGGATTTTTGGGCGGCATGGTGCGGCCCTTGCAGGATGGTGGCACCCGTCATAGACCAGCTGGCTGATGAATATGAAGGAAAGATTGAAATAGCAAAGGTTAATGTTGATGAAAACCCCGAACTTGCAGGCAGGTACGATATAATGAGCATACCCTCGGTGTTTTTGTTTGATAAAGGCAGCAAGGTAGACGGAATTATTGGGGCAAGGCCCAAGCAGGCCTTTGATGATATGCTGAAGAAGCATATATAGCGAGGCGAATAGATGTCCCCCAGTTCTACACACTTAATGGTGGATGCCGCTTCTGTTGCCCAACATTCGGTGAGCATAGGAATCTTGTTATAAAACGAAGCGCTTATAGCATCTATAAGTGCTTCTAATATTTCCGGCAGAAAGTGTAAAGCTGAAGAAGGAAGGTATTTATCCATTAAACACGTGTCTTTGTAATGATATGTATTGAAAAGTATAAATATCAGAGGAGGAGTTATTATGAGAATTGACAGAATCAAGGCTTTCGATAGTGAGATAGCCGAAGCAATTCTAAAGGAACTTGACAGGGAGAGGAGCAAAATAGAACTTATAGCTTCAGAAAACTTCGTATCGCCGGCTGTAATGGAAGCACTGGGTACAGTACTAACGAACAAATATGCTGAAGGATACCCCGGAAAGAGATATTATGGCGGCTGTGAGTATGTAGATATTGTTGAGGACATTGCAAGGGAACGGATGAAAGCCTTGTTTGGAGCGGAACATGCCAATGTGCAGCCGCATTCAGGTTCAAGCGCGAACCAAGCGGTTTATTTTTCGGTACTGGAGCCTGGTGATACGATAATGGGAATGGATCTATCCCATGGGGGACATTTAACCCACGGAAGTCCTGTCAATGTGTCAGGTAAGCTTTTTAAGTTCATTCATTACGGAGTGTCACAAGATACAGGGATGATTGATTATGATAATGTCAGGGCTATTGCAAAGGAATGCAGGCCGAAGATGATTGTAGCAGGAGCAAGTGCCTATTCAAGGTGCTTGGATTTCAAAGCTTTCAGAGATATAGCAGACGAGGTGGGAGCGCTTTTGATGGTAGATATGGCGCATATTGCAGGAATCGTTGCCGTCGGATTACATCAAAGCCCCGTGCCATATGCCGACTTTGTCACTACAACGACTCATAAGACACTAAGAGGCCCCAGGGGCGGTGCGATACTCTGCAAAAAGCAGTATGCGAATGCTATAGACAAATCGATTTTCCCGGGAATGCAGGGGGGTCCTCTTATGCACGTAATTGCAGCCAAAGCTGTTTGCTTCAAGGAGGCAATGAGTGAAGAATTTAAGGGATACATAAAGCAGGTGCTCAAGAATGCTTCGGTTTTGGCAGATTCATTGACAGCCAAGGGCTTTGATATTGTTTCGAAGGGTACTGACAATCATATGATGCTTCTAGATCTTAGAGGAAAAGGCATAACCGGTAAGGATGCAGAGAGATTGCTTGATGATATAGGGATTACAACGAACAAGAATACCATCCCCTTTGATCCTCAGAGTCCTTTCATCACCAGCGGATTGAGGGTGGGTACTCCTGCAGCGACTACAAGGGGTTTTAAGGAAGATGACATGAAGGAGATTGCAGAAATAATATCTGCAGCAATTGCAGATCCTAACTCAAAGGCCGAGTGCATCAGCAGAGTGAAGGCGTTATGCGATAAGCATCCTCTTTATCCGGAGTTTGCATAAATCAATTTATGATATAATAAGGTATGACCGATATATATTATGTATTGGTATACCTTTTTTGTTTGTGAGGTAATAATATGACGATGAGTTTAATTTATAAGTCAATTATTGACACAATATTAAAAAACATAGATATCGGCATTCATGTGGTTGACAGCTCAGGGAAGACCATTATTTACAACCAGGCTATGGCCGATATGGAAGGGCTGGATACAAATGAGGTCATGGGCAAAAGCATCCTGGATATTTTCCCCAGCCTGACCCCTGAAACCAGTACGCTTCTGACAGTACTGAAAATGGGCAAGCCCATATACAACAAATATCAGACTTATCTGAACAATAAAGGCAAGCAGATAAGTACTTTAAACAGCACTTTACCTATCAGGATATCTCAGGGCAAGATCGGAGCCCTTGAAATTGCAAAGAACATAACAAAAGAGAAGGAGCTGTCCGATAAGCTTGTGTACCTGCATCAGGAGCTTGCAAGCAAAGATATTGATGGCAGCAGTCTTAAAGGGTATACCTTCAGAAATCTCATCGGGGAAGATGAGAAATTCCTTAGCACTGTAGAAATAGCCAGGAAAGCAGCTATGTCATCATCCACAGTATTAATATGCGGGGAGACAGGTACCGGAAAGGAACTCTTCGCCCAGAGCATACACAACGAAAGCAGCAGGAAGCATAAGCCGCTCATAGCACAAAATTGCGCTGCACTGCCGGAGTCGCTTCTGGAGGGAATTTTGTTCGGAACAGTTAAAGGAAGCTTTACAGGCGCTATCAACAGGCCTGGACTGTTTGAACAGGCAAGTGGAGGAACTCTCATGCTGGATGAAATAAACTCTATGGGTCATCAGCTTCAAGCAAAGCTCTTAAGGGTGCTGCAGGAGGGCTACATAAGGAGAATCGGGGGGCTTTCGGATATACCGGTTGATGTAAGGATATTGGCTACTACCAATGAGGATCCTTTGGTATTACTTCAAAAGGGAATTCTCAGAAAGGATTTGTATTATCGGCTTAATGTCATTTCTGTCAACATACCTCCCCTAAGGGAAAGGAAAACGGATATCATGCTTCTGGCAGATCATTTTATCAAGAAGTATAACAATATACTGCAGAAGGATATCTGGTATGTTTCCAATGAGGTAAAGGAGGCTTTCCTGAATTATAACTGGCCGGGCAATGTCAGGGAATTGGAGAATATAATTGAAAGTGCAATAAATATGATCAACAGCGGGCACGTAATCAAGCCGGAACATATCTCCCAGGAAATGCGTGATGTAATGTTCAAGGCCAAGCAAAACAGCCGTTACCTGAACTTGAATGAAGGCAAGCCACTGGACAGGATAATTGAAGAGGTGGAGAAGGGGTTGATTCTGGAAGCACTGCGGAAGTGTGAAAATAATATATCCAGAAGCGCTGAAATGCTGGGCCTAAAGCGCCAGACCCTTCAGCACAAACTGAGGAAATATAATATAAAGATATAAAGACATAAGCAGTTGAAAGCAGTAGGGACGGTTCTTTTTACTTTGCATTTGAAGCAAAAAGAATCGTCCCTACTGCTTTATATTTTTATAAATATGGGTTTTCTGTCCTTATATATTGCATAATATTTGAATCCAAGATCCGAAAGGGCGGATAATGCATTTTTTATTCCATAGCCTAAGTTATCAGGGCTGTGAGCATCGGAGCCTAAAGTTACTATTTCGCCTCCCAGTGAACGGTACAGCTTGAGAATATCCGGCAGCGGATGGAAGGAGGAAAGACCGTAACGAAGGCCTGCAGTATTCACTTCTATTCCTTTGTTTGAATGCACAAGCCCGGACAGCACATTTCGGACAAGTTCTTCATACAGATTCAATGAAAAGCTGTCATCTTTATTGTAAAGGTATCTTCTTACTGCATCCAAATGACCCAGTATGTCAAAATTCTTGAAACCCTCAATACACTGCAGCATATCGTCAAAATAGTTTCTTATTCCTTCACTTTCAGTAATTCCTTCAAGAAAAGCCCTGTAATATATGTCCTTCTTATTCACACAATGAATGGAACCTATTATAAAATCAAAGCTCCTGCCTTTAAGAAGAGCCTCGTTCTCAGCGCATAGGTGAGGCTGCATCCCCAACTCCATTCCGGTATATATTTCAAGACCCTCAGAGGAATATGCCTTGAGACTCTTAATCTCCTCAATATAGTCATCATAGGAAAATTCAAAGTTGATTTCCGGGCTTTGATATTCCAAATCATAGTGATCTGTAAAGCAGATGCCCTTAAGGCCTATGGATTTTGCCTTATCTGCCATGCTTTGCATGGATGCTGTGGAATCGGAAGAAAAGTGAGTGTGTACGTGAAAATCATACATGGCAATATCTCCTTACAAAGTTAGTTCATTCATGCATAGAGCATATAATTCATTTTAAGGTTTATAATAAAGAAAGTCAATGTAAGCAATAAGAATACATGCAATAATGTGCAAAAAAATTTGCATATATCAAAATCATTGTTTTTTCTAACAAACAGACTGAAGTAATGGACATCCCAAAAACCTAAAAGGAATGCAAATAAATTTGCAGAAGTGCAAGTAAATTTGCGTGAATATGGTATGTTGCACAATTCTGAAATATGCAGTTAAGGAGCAGGCTATCAATTAAGCAGCAATATCAACGATTATAAATATTATCTTATTCACTGATTTACTGATTCATTTGGCATGGGGTTTGCTATAGTATTAAATAGTACTCTAATTTTTATTAGGAGGTTAACTTAATGAGAAAAGAGAATGTAAAGGTAATTATCTGGGGATTAGGTGCAATGGGCGGCGGAATGGCTGATATGCTTCTTAAAAAGAAGGGCGTGGAAATCGTAGGTGCTGTTGGAAGAGGAGCTAAAATCGGAAAAAGCATGTATGACTACATAAAGACTGAAAAAGGCAGCAGAAAGGACGTAATAATCGGATCCTATGAGGATGTTATTAAGGAGAAGGCTGCAGATGTTGTGCTGATTTGCACAGATTCATTTACTAAAGGTGTTTTTGACAAAATAAAGTATTGCCTGGAGAAAAAGATAAATGTCATATCCAGTGCGGAGCAGATGGCATATCCGAAAGCTGCTGAACCGGAACTTACAAAGCAGCTGGACGAGATAGCAAAGGCTAACGGCGTTACTGTGCTCGGAACAGGTATCAATCCGGGACTGATCATGGATCTTCTTGTTATAGCTTTCACTGGTGCCTGTGAGGAAGTAGAGCATATAGTTGCAAGACGTGTAAACAGCTTATCACCTTTCGGACCGGCAGTTATGGAAGAGCAGGGAATCGGAATAACGGTTGATGAATTCAAAGAAGGGGTAAGGACAGGAAAGCTTGCGGGACATGTAGGCTTTGCAGAATCCATAGGTATGATAGCAGATGCCATTGGCTGGAAGCTCAGCGACTTCAAACAGAGCATGGAGCCGATAGTAACCGAGGTTGACAGGAAGTCACCTTATGGATTTGCCAAAGCGGGAGATGTTGCAGGTTGTGCTATGAAAGGATATGGCTATGTTGACGGAGAGCTTAAGATAGAAATGGATCATCCGCAGCAGATTGAGCCTCATCTTGGAGGAGTTGAAACAGGAGATTATATTATTATTAAAGGCACACCAAATGTAAATATGGCCAATAAGCCGGAAATACCCGGAGGTATTGGTACAATCGCAATGTGCGTCAATATGATTCCTCATGTTATCAATTCAAGGCCCGGTCTTAAGACCATGATTGACCTCCCTGTGCCCAGAGCTATTATGGGAGATATGAGAGAAATGATAGAAGAATAGCAGTTAAAAACGAGGGACATATATTTATTTTTAAAATTCAAATATGTCCCTCGCACCTTGTTACGAGGCGAAAAGATGCTGCAAGGCACAAAATATAAATATTTTTTATTAGTGATAAAGAGGAGTGTTGTTTAATGATTTCGGCAAAAAAAGGGGACTGGGTGCAGATACGCCAGATTGTCCTGAAACCTGAGGAGAGAGCGCCGCAGGTTCCGGAGGACACCAAGAAGGTTCCTCTTGAATTATGGGTAAAGGGTATAGCGCAAGAGGATGCAAAAATAGGTTCGACAGTTGAAATCATAACTGCAACCGGGAGGAAGGTCAAGGGTGAGCTGACTGCGGTAAATCCCAGATATATACATGACTATGGTGATTTCGTACCTGAGCTTTTAAAGGTAGACATGCAGCTTAAGGAAATCCTCTTTGGAGGTGATTCAAATGAGTAAGGATATGTCATACGCAGCGGTAATGGCAAGAAAAAATGAAATAATGAAAAAGGCAATAGGTATAGACTACAGCGTATTTGAATCGGGAGGAATTTCCTTCGATTATGAAAGAATGATGAGGGAGGCAGGCTATACACTTGAGGAAATGCAGCAGATACAAGCTGAGACAAGTGTAGGGAATACACCTATTGTAGAGCTGAAAAACCTTACTGCACTTGCCAGAAAGCTGGCTCCAAAGGGAAAAGGTGCAAGGATTTTTATAAAGGATGAAGCTGCAAACCCTTCCGGAAGCTTTAAGGCCAGAAGAGCGGCCACTGCAATATATCATGCGAAAAAGCACGGATACAAAGGAGTGGTAACGGCAACAAGCGGCAACTACGGCGCAGCAGTGGCATCACAGGCAGCAAAGAGGGGGCTTAAATGCATTGTTGTTCAGGAATGCTACGACAGCAGGATGGTGGGACAGCCCGAAATACTTGAAAAGCAGCGTGCCTGTGAAGCTTATGGAGCAGAGGTGGTACAGCTGACAGTCGGACCGGAGCTCTTCTACACCTTCCTGACCTTGCTGGAGGAAACAGGATACTTTAATGCATCCCTGTACACGCCTTTCGGAATAGCAGGGGTGGAAACCCTAGGCTATGAGCTTGCCATGCAGTTCAGGGAAAAGATCGGAAGGGATCCGGACAAGGTTGTAATTACCCACGCAGGAGGCGGCAATGTGACAGGTACTGCCAGAGGGCTCTTGAAAGCGGGAGCAAAGGATGTTGAGGTTGTTGGTGCAAGCGTTGACCTTTCGGGGCTTCACATGGCTTCTGATAAGGATTTCAACAGAAAATCCTTTACTACAGGCCATACCGGCTTCGGTATACCTTTTGCCACATGGCCTGACAGGGCTGATGTACCGAGAAATGCTGCAAGGCCTTTAAGATATCTTGACAGATATGTTCTGGTAAAACAGGGTGAAGTATTCTATATCACAGAAGCATTATCAGTGCTTGAAGGGCTGGAGAGAGGGCCTGCCGGAAACACATCCTTAACAGCTGCTTTTGCCCTGGCACAGGAAATGGATATGGACCAGATTATTGTGGTTCAGGAAACAGAATATACGGGTGCAGGGAAGCATCCGCTGCCGCAGCTTACATTTGCAAAGCAAAACGGTATAGAAATATTATTCGGTAATCCTGACCGTGACGAACCCGGAAAGAACATCATTATTCCGGCACATCCGTCAGATATAAAAGTAAGAGATTACGATATTGACAAGGCAAGAGCGTCATATATCAAAAACTGCATCAACAATTATAAAGTAACTGAAATTACAAAAGAGGATTTTGAATTCCTTGTCAAGGATGCAAAGACTGATGACAGTTTTGTGGAGAGCGTTCTTGCTGAACTAAACGTGAAAGTAAAGTAGATGGAGGGATAGAAATGGCAGTGAAACGTGCAGATGACTATGAAGTAAGAAGAAAGCACCTGGCAGAGCTTTCTGATGAAGAGCTGAAAAATAGATTTTGGGAGCTTGCTGAGAAAATAGTTGAGCCGATGCTGGAGCTTGGTTATAAGAACACAACTCCCGCAATAGAAAGAAGCGTACTTCTCAGGATGGGATTTTCGAGCCTTGAAGTAAAGCCGATAGTTGAAGGTGTAATGAAGAAGGGGCTAATGGGCAAGGGTGCCGGTAATGTAGTATGGAGGCTTTCAAAGAAGCTGGGAATCTCTGTGAGGGAAGCAGGAGTCGGACTTGCAGAAGGAAAATACTGGGATGAAGTCGACACATTGTTTTAAAGGAGGGGGAGCAAATGAAACTGGATCCGAATAAAAAGCTGGATATAAAGGAATTATTGCAGGACCTTGAAAGCTACAGGCCAAGAAGAAGAGGCTGGCATTGGAGAGAGGGCAGGAATGAAAAGAGGAAAATTGGGGATTTTGAATTCCATGAAACCTCTGAAGGGCTGAAGAACTACATTCCCCTGCCGGGAAGCCGTGGCTTCAATTACATTGATCCGCAGCCGGATTGCGTTATCACTACTGAAATTGCTTCCGGAAGGTTTGAAGATGATATAAGAAGAATGAGAATGGCGGCATGGCATGGGGCCGATCATATCATGGTAATAAGAACCATGGGGCAATCTCATATTGACTCTTTGATTGAAGGAACTACACAGGGAATAGGCGGTATAGCCGTTACAAGAAAGCAGTGCAGGGCAACAAGAAAAGCTCTCGATATGATAGAGGATGAGGTAGGAAGGCCGATTAATTTCCATTCATATATCTCCGGTGTTGCAGGGCCTGATATTGCCGTAATGTTTGCGGAAGAAGGAGTAAACGGCGCTCATCAGGATCCTCAATACAACGTATTGTACAGGAATGTAAACATGGTAAGAAGCTTCGTAGATGCCTGCGAGGCGAAAAAGGTCATGGCATGGGCGGATATTCTGCAGATAGACGGGGCCCATAATGCCAACGCAACTGCAATGAAAGCCTGGAAGGTAAGGCCTGAGCTTATGGTTCAGCATGCCATAAACAGTATATTCTCAAGGAAGGTTGGTATAAAACCGGAGAATATAGCACTTTCAACAGTACCGCCAACGGCGCCCCCGGCACCGCGTATGAGAATTGACCTGCCTTATGCCGTAGCGCTTAGGGATTTTTTCTCAGAGTACAAAATGAGGGCACAGCAGAACACAAAATATATGGAATCAGACATGAGGGAAGCAACGGTTACACATACCCTGGATCTTTTGATTTCAAGGCTTACCAGTGCCGATATACAGTCTACCATCACTCCCGATGAGGGAAGAAACGTACCGTGGCATTACAACAACATAGCAGCAATCAGCACAGCCAAGCAAGCTTTAAATGGTATGGACGGCCTTCGTGAAATGGTCAAACTGGACAGGGAAGGGCCTTTGGGTAAAGAGGTAAGAGAGCTTAAAGAGAGAGCAGTTCTCTTCATGGAAGAGATACTGGAGGTAGGCGGGTACTTCAAGGCTGTAGAAAACGGCTTCTTCATTGACAGCGGTAATTATCCGGAGAGGAACGGCGACGGTATTCCAAGACAGATCGACGGCGGTATCGGAGTGGGAATGATATTTGAAAGGGATAAAGACTATTTTGCCCCGGTATCCGTTCACTACGGATATAACAATATACCAGCAGAATTTAAGAAAGCATCTGATGCCATAGGCGGAGATACCTTCGAAGATCCTTCCAAAATAGTATATATCGATGAGCTTGACGAGTATGACAATGTAAATACAAGGCTTAAGGAGCTTGAAAAATACTATGATACGGATGTCGTGAAACCGGAGGTCGAATGGAGGGCAGACGGAGTTGTGGCAACTACCATATTCCTGCCCCTTGACGAAAGGACCGCAGAATTCGCAGCCATAAAATGCGGCGAGAAAATGGGGCTTGAAGATGTTACGGTAGTTCACAAACAGGCAATGCATCCCTCTGAAGGCACTATTGTTGAGATAAAAGGCAAAGTAAAGTTTGATATTAATGTTAACGAGCTTGTAATTCCCGAAAAGGCTCCTGTATTATCAGACGAGGAAATAAGAGAGGACATATCCCAAAAACCGATGTTTGTTGTAGCTGCCACGGTAGGAAATGATGAGCATTCGGTAGGAATGAAGGAAACCCTTGATATCAAGCATGGGGGAATAGAAAAGTACGGCATCAAGTATCTGTACCTTGGTACCTCCTGCCCTGTTGAAAAGCTGGTGGATGCAGCTATAGAGACAAATGCGGATGCAATACTTGCCAGCACGATAATTACCCATGACGATGTCCATACAAAGAATATGAGAAAAATCCACGAGCTTTGCGTTGAAAAGGGTATAAGAGATAAAGTAATGCTGGTTGTCGGAGGTACACAGGTTACCAATGAAATCGCAGTGGAAGCAGGCATGGATGCAGGCTTCGGCAGAGGTACCCATGGAAACGATGTAGCAAGCTTCCTCGTTAAGAGAAGAAGGGAAAAGCAGAAGAATGAAAACTAGTGTACTTGTTGCAGAAATTGGCAGTACCACTACAGTAGTCAATGCATTTGACAATATCATGAGCCCTTGCCCGAAATTCCTCGGGCAAGGGCAAGCTCCTACTTCGGTGCTGAATGGTGATGTTACTATAGGGCTTAAAGGTGCGGTGGATGACCTTAAGAGGAACCTTGGAACCGCTGAGCTTGAATGGGATGAATTCCTCGCAACCAGCAGTGCTGCAGGTGGCCTCAGAATGACGGTTCACGGGCTTGTTTATGATATGACGGTCAGAGCTGCAAAGGAAGCTGCACTGGGTGCGGGGGCAATTATAAAGCATGTTACTGCCGGAAAGCTCAGAAGAACGGATTTGAAGAGGCTGGAAGATATCAGGCCGAATATAATACTGGTTGCAGGGGGAGTGGATTACGGAGAGAGGGATACCGCCCTGCACAATTTTGAAATGATTGCTTCCATGGGATTAGGTATTCCGGTAATATATGCCGGGAATATCGAAAACCAGGAGGAAGTAAGGCTTATTGCCGAAGAGACAAATACAAGGCTTTATATAGTGGAGAATGTATATCCTAAGGTTGACATGCTTAATGTAGAACCTGCAAGGAAAGTCATTCAGGAGGTATTTGAAGAGCATATAATACATGCTCCGGGAATGAGTACTGTGAGAGATATGGTGAAAGGCCCGATCATCCCTACACCGGGAGCGGTAATGGAGGCTGCCAGGCTATTGAAGGAACATTTGGGCGACCTTGTGGTTTTTGATGTAGGAGGTGCCACCACGGATGTACACTCTGTCACGGAAGGCTCCGAGGAAATAAGCCTTATGCTTATAAGCCCTGAACCTGCAGCAAAGAGGACTGTTGAGGGGGACCTGGGAGTATATGTGAATATTGCTCATATTGTTGAGAAAATAGGCATGGATGAACTGAAGAAAGAGTTCTTGGATGCGGAAGAGCTTGTAAGAAATGCAAAACCAATTCCCGAAACTGACCGGGAAAAAGCTTTTGTAGAAAGACTGGTCAAGGAGGCAGTTCTTACATCCCTGGAGAGGCATGCAGGAAAACTGCGATTCCTTTACGGCCCGACAGGAAAGAAAACAGTTGCCGAAGGGAAGGACCTGACAAATGTAAAGTATGTTATAGGTACGGGAGGAGCATTGACCAGACTTCCCGGACGCATTGACATATTGAAATCAGTGGGTCTGCAGGGCAAAGGCACTGAATTGTATCCGGGAAAGGAAGCCAAGGTGCTGATTGACAACCATTACATAATGGCATCCCTGGGAGTGCTGTCAAAGAGGTTTCCCGAAGCGGCACTGGCACTTATGAAGGAGAGTATGGGGGTGAATTGAACAATGGGTTATCCTGCAATAAAAGTCAACAAGGAAAAGCTTAAGCACAATACCAAAGTGCTGGCTGAAAAGTGCGGAAGGCTTGGGATTGACATAGCACCCGTAACCAAGGTATACTGCGGTATACCGGAGATTGCTGAAGCATCTGTGGAGGCAGGGGCAAAAATGCTTGCTGATTCAAGGATTGAAAACATTATTAAGCTGAAAGAGCTGAATGTGGAAAGAATGCTTCTCAGGATTCCAATGCTGTCAGAGGTTGACGAAATAGTTGAACATGTTGATATCAGTCTTAACTCAGAGTATGAGGTTATAAAAGCCCTTTCCGAGAAAGCACAGCAAAAGGGCAAGGTTCATAAAATAATACTTATGGTAGACCTTGGAGATCTTAGGGAAGGCGTATGGTACAAAGATGCAGTTGAATTTGCCGGCAGAATAGTGAGACTGCCGGGTATAAAGCTTGTAGGGCTGGGCACCAACCTCACCTGCTACGGAGCAGTAATACCAAGCGTGGAGAATCTTGGGTTGCTGGCAGCTTTGGCAGAAGAGATTGAAAAGAAGTATGATATCAAGTTGGATATAATCTCCGGCGGAAATTCAAGCAGCCTACACCTGGTGGAAAAGAATGAAGTTCCCAAAGGCATAAACCAGTTGAGGCTTGGAGAAGCAATAGTCCTCGGGAATGAAACTGCTTACGGGGAAAGAATAGAAGACACCTATGGGGATGTGTTCACATACATGGCGGAAATCATAGAGCTTAAGGAAAAACCCTCTGTACCTGTTGGAGAGACCGGTGTTGATGCCTTTGGTGAAAAACCTGTGTTTACCGACAGAGGCATAAGAAAAAGAGCTATCCTGGCTTCCGGCAGGCAGGATTTAAAGGTTGACGGCATACAGCCCAGAGACAAGGATGCTATAGTAATAGGGGCCAGCAGCGACCATTTAATAATTGACGTAAATGACTGCAGCAGGGAATACAAGGTAGGAGACATCATGGAGTTTGATCTGTCCTACGGAGCATTGCTTGCGGCCTTTACTTCGGAATATGTGGAAAAGATAATAGAGTAGAAGCGGAAAAGGACACGGGGACGTTTCGCGTGTCTCACTTTCAGTGAGACAGGAGAAACGTCCCCGTGTCCTTATGGCGACCCTACTTTTTTCTTTCACTTTTCCACTATTTGTTATACAATGTTGTTTAGGAGGTGAGGTCGGATTTGAGGAGGAGAATTACCGTATCACTTATATTTCTCATCACATGTGCGTTTTTATCCGTGATAACTGCATATTGTGACGACAGAAGCTATTATATGAGCAGCTTCAGGATAAATGCTCAGCTGGACAGTATGGGGAATATGGATATCATTGAAGAAATCACTTATGAGTTTGACGGAATCTTCAGGGGTGTGTACAGGACGCTCAAGACAGCAGGGAGCGATGGTATAGAGGCTGTAGAGGTATATAAGAAGCAGCTTGATATGTTTATTCCATTTGTTCAGGATAACTCGGAAAGGGACAATACATTTCAACTGATTGATGAAGGTGACGGCATCAGGCTGAAAATATTCTCTGCCGCAAAAAATGAAAGCACGACATTTACCTTAAAATACAGAGTTATAAACGCTGCCGCTAAATACAATGATATTGCGGAAATATATTGGAAATTCATGGGTGAGGATACGGAAGTCAAAATAAAGAACTTTGAGCTTGTATTTAAAATTCCGGAAGGTGCTGATAAAGAGCAGATAAAAGTATTCGGGCATGGGCCATTATCCGGTTTTTCAGAAATCGTGGATTCAAGAACCGTGGTCTTGCGAGTGGATGAATTGCCGGCTCGAAACTTTGTCGAAGCAAGGGTGCTTTTTCCGCCCGAATTGATTAAAGACACAAAAAAGGTATTCAATAAGGACGCGTTTTCAGAAATAATGTCTGAGGAGAAGGGATTTGCCGATGAGGCAAATGCGATAAGGGCAAAGGCAAGAATAATTGTCGGATCTTCATTTGCATATGTATTGTTTGAGTTATTGATGATTGTATATCTGTATTTCAAATTTGATAAGGAATACAAGGCGGATTTCAAGGGAGAGTATTTCAGGGAACTTCCCGGCAGCTATTCTCCTGCAGTTCTCGCAGTGCTGTGGAATTTTGGCAGTGTGAAGCCAAGAGACTTGACTGCTACATTAATGGATTTAGTTAGAAGGAAGTACCTGGAGCTTATTGTTGAAAAGGAAGAGGTTAAAGGTATCTTTAGTAATAGGGCTGAAAACGAATATGTATTCAGGTTAAACAAGGAAGCTGATTTGGAGTCTCTCTCCCCTCATGAGAAATTTGCCGTACAATGGCTGATATTTGAAATAGGGGACGGAGAAAAAGTATCTCTTGAGGATATTGAGAATTCTTCAAAGACACGGGAAGGAGCAATAAATTTCAAGAGAGATTATGATACTTGGACCGGACATGTAACGTCCGAAGCAGACGGTTATTCCTTTTTTGACAAAAACACAGTTAAAGGCCTGCTCTTCGGTGTTTTAATAGCTGTAATCGGTATGGTTTTCGGCGGGTTTACAGCTGCAAGATATGAAAATATTCTTGGCTTTGTTATATTGATGCTGGTATCGATTATACTGCTGATATACTCTTTGACAATACGAAGAAGGTCAAGATCCGGTGTGGAGCAGTTCAAGATGTGGAAGGCTTTCAGAAAATTCCTGAGGCATTTCAGCAGCCTTGATAAGGCAGATCTGCCTGCGGTTACCATGTGGGAGCATTACCTTGTATATGCCATAACCCTTGGGGTTGCAAAAGAGGTCATCAGCCAGCTTAAGGTTGTATTCAGGGAAGAGGACTTCAACAATGCCGGTTTGACATATTTGTATTATGGGCACTATGGACACAGGCACAATTACTTTGATACAATAGACAGTGTAACTAACTCAATGGTTAAGACTACAGAATCCGTATACAGGCAAGCAATATCAAAGACTTCCTCCGGCAGCGGAGGAGGAGGGGGCTTTTCCGGCGGAGGAGGCAGAGGCGGCGGCGGTGGAGGAGCCGGCGCATTCTAAGCCATGGTTTCCCGATTAAAGAGAGTTTAGAAGGAGGATGAAAATTTATGAAGATAGTAATATTTGGTGTACTGCTATTGCTTGTTTTAATAACAATAAGTACATACAACAGTTTAGTAGTAAAAAGGAACAGGGTAAAAAATTCATGGGCTCAGATAGATGTTCAATTGAAGAAAAGGTTTGACCTCGTACCAAACCTTGTTGAGACGGTAAAGGGCTATGCAAAACATGAATCAGAAACTCTGGAGGCTGTTGTAAAAGCAAGGAACCAGTACATAAGTGCAGGCACCCCGGAAGAAATGATGAAAGCAAATACTGAAATGACGGGGGCATTAAGCCGATTATTTGCACTGGCAGAAAGCTATCCGGACCTGAAAGCCAATACAAACTTCATGGAGCTTCAAGGGGAGCTGTCCGATTTGGAGGATAAGATTGCTTATGCAAGGCAGTTCTATAATGATACGGTTCTTATGTACAATAACGCTATTCAGGTTGTACCGGCAAATATAATTGCCAGTTTGTTCGGCTTCAGGGAGGAACCCTATTTCAAAGCTGATGAATCAGAAAGACAGAATGTGAAAGTACAATTCTAGTCGGTTCAAGGATTAATGGCGAATGTGATTCAATAGGCGATGGGAGTAAGCTTAACCCATTGCCTTTTCCATAAGAATGGCTGTAATGAGAAAGCAGGGAAATACTTATGAAGAAAGATATGTACAGTTTCTTTGATATGAAAAGGGAGCAGGAGATGAAAAAGGAGAGTCCTCTTGCTCTGAGAATGAGGCCGGAGGATCTTTCCGAATTTGTCGGCCAGGAGGATATTGTGGCTCCGGGGAAGCTGCTTTACCGTGCGATAAAAGCTGACAAGCTCACTTCTCTTATTTTTTTCGGGCCTCCGGGAACAGGTAAGACTACCTTGGCAAAGATAATAGCAAATACCACCCAATCTTATTTTGAGCAGCTCAATGCAGTGACTTCGGGAGTGGGAGACATACGCAGGGTAGTTGAGGAGGCAATAAACCGCAAGGGGATGTACGGTCAAAGGACAATTCTTTTTATTGATGAGATCCATCGTTTCAACAAAGCTCAGCAGGATGCAATGCTTCCATATGTGGAGGACGGTACTGTCATATTAATAGGAGCTACAACAGAGAATCCGTATTATGAAGTGAACGATGCACTTATTTCGCGATCTACTATATTCAGACTCAATCCTCTCAAAGCGGAGGATATCAGAAAACTGGTTGAAAGATGCCTTACAGATGAAAAGAAAGGGCTTGGTTCTTATAATATTGTGATAACCGAGGAAGCCATGGCTCATATAGTAAACATAGCCAATGGTGATGCCAGGGCTGCATTGAATGCGCTGGAACTGGCGGTTCTTACCACTGAAAGAGGCAGTGACGGCAAGATTCATATAGACTTGAAGACAGCGGAGGACTGCATACAGAAGAGGGCAGTGAACTATGAAAAGAAGGGTGAGAACCATTACGACACCATATCAGCATTTATAAAAAGCATGAGAGGTTCTGATCCTGACGCTGTACTTCATTATCTTGCCAAAATGCTTTATGCAGGTGAGGATCCCAAATTCATTGCAAGAAGGATAATGATTTGTGCCTCCGAAGATGTGGGGAATGCCGATCCCAATGCACTTATCGTAGCAACGGCGGCTGCCAATGCAGTTCATATGATTGGCATGCCGGAAGCGCAGATTATTTTGTCCCAGGCAGCTTTATACGTGGCTTGCGCACCGAAAAGCAATTCGGCAGTGGTAGGAATCGGAAAGGCAATGAAGGATGTGGAAGGCAAAAGAACCGGGGCTGTGCCTCTGCACCTGAGAAATGATGCATTCAAAGGCGCAAGGGATTGGGGATACGGGGTTGAATACAAGTACCCCCACGATTATGAGGGTAATTTTGTGGAGCAGCAGTATTTGCCCGATGAAATAAAAGATGCACAATATTATTTCCCGTCAGACAACGGATATGAAAAGAAAATGAAAGAGCTTCCCAAGCTTAAAAATAGAAGAACCAAATAATTAGGCATGTCTGAAATGATTATTGTGGCAAAAAGTGCTTCTGTTAAGTTAACACTTTTAGATATTGTTTTTAGGCAATAGAAGAATTAAAATGATTCTATTCAAAATCTTAACAGGAAGCCATGCATAGGTCACAATATTTCAGTTCATTCTAATTGGGAGCAAACTTCAGATATGCAACGACTTTTATAAAAGAAGGTGTTAGTAATGAACTACTATTTTTCGGATTGTGATACTGTAGCATTGGCAAAAGAATATGGCACTCCCCTTTATGTGATGTCTGAGGATATTATTATGGAGAGGCTGGATGAAATCAGGCATTCATTTTCTGAAAAGTATAAGGATGTACAAGTGTATTATGCTTCAAAGGCCTTTTTGACCAAGGAAATGGCAAGGATAATCAAAAGAGAAGGACTGGGATTGGACGTTGTTTCGGGAGGAGAACTTTATACAGCAAGATCAGTGGATTTTCCAATGGAGAAAATAATGTTTCACGGCAACAACAAAACTCCCGAAGAAATAAAAATGGCACTTGAATGTAAAATCGGACGTTTTGTATGTGACAGCATTTGGGAGATTCAGTTGATTGACAGGCTTGCAAAGGAAATGGGTGTAAAGGCGGATATACTCTTACGTATTGCTCCGGGGGTGGATTCCCATACTCATAAATATATATCAACGGGCAATATTGACTCAAAGTTTGGCATTCCGATGCCTCAAGTAAAAGAAGCAGTAAAGCTTTCAACAGAATCAGAAGGTATAACCCTTAAAGGGCTGCACTTCCATATTGGGTCACAGATTCTGGAGAATGAGTCACATATCATGGCCGTTGATATAATGCTGAACCTCATAAAAAAGATAAAAGAAGAAGTTGGGTATGTTACAGAAGAATTCAATCTGGGAGGGGGTTTTGGGATAAAGTATCTGGACGATACAGAAAAAAGGAAGCTGTCATATTTCGTTGATCCCATGATGAATAGTATTGAGGAGTTCTGCAGTTATAACGGTATAAGGAGGCCGAGAGTTTTTATTGAGCCCGGACGCTGGGTAGTTGGCGAAGCAGGTATTACCCTCTACACTATAGGCAGCATTAAAGAAATACCGGGGGTAAGAACTTATGTGGGGATAGACGGGGGATTCCCGGATAACCCGAGGCCGGCGCTTTATCAGGCTAAATACGAAGGAATTGTAGCAAATAAAGCAGATTTTCCTAAGGAAGAACGTGTTACAATTGCAGGTAAATGCTGCGAAAGCGGAGATATACTTATATGGGATTTAGATGTTCCCGAGCTTCAACCGGGAGATATTCTTGCCGTTAAATCAACAGGTGCATACAACTACTCTATGGCAAGCAACTATAACAGGATTCCCAAACCAGCAGTTGTTATGCTGAGCAAAGGAAAGCCAAGGCTTATTGTAAAACGTCAGACCTATGAGGACATGCTGAGGAATGAGTGTTAAACTTCAGAGATTAGTGCTTTATCGGCACTGATAAGCATAAAATATCATAAAAATATCATAAGAAAGAGGGGATTTGTGTGAGTACAAGGACACAAACGGTTTGGGAGGCATATCGTTTCCCGATAATTCTGTTAGCAGCAATAGTTATAGGCAGTATCATCGGTGTTATTATGGGCGCGGATGCTGCAGTGTTCAAACCATTAGGAGATATTTTCCTTAATCTCATGTTCACTGTTGTTGTACCCCTTGTTTTTATTACAATATCCAGTGCAGTAGCAAATATGGCAAATATGAGAAGACTGGGCAGCATTTTGAAAAATCTGCTTTTGGTATTTGTTGTTACCGGCATAATTTCAGCTATTATAATGATATTTTTCGTGACAGTGATTCCGCCTGCTCAAGGAGTAAACTTAAACGTCAATGCTGAGGAGCCCATAGAGAAGATCAGCCTTGCAAACCAAGCAGTAAAGGCTATTACGGTATCAGACTTTCCGGAGCTTTTATCAAGAAGGAATATGCTGCCGCTTATAGTATTCTCAGTTCTATTCGGGTTCTGCGTCACAGCCTTGGGTGAAAAGGGCAAGAAGGTTGCAGAGGCATTGGACATACTTTCAAACGTTATGATGAAAATGGTAAGCTTTATAATGTACTATGCTCCTATTGGACTGGCTGCATATTTTGCAGCACTGGTAGGGGAGTTCGGGCCGGAACTTCTTAAGGACTACGCCAGGGCTATGGCAGTATATTATCCTGTTACAATAGCATATTTCTTCATAGCTTTCTTCGTATATGCGTATTATTCGGGAGGAATGACGGCGGTAAAGAGATTCTTCAAAAATATTGTATCACCTGCATTTACATCTTTAGCAACCCAATCCAGCATTGCAACCTTACCGGTTAATCTTGAATCAGCAAGAAAAATGGGTGTCCCGAAGGATATCAGGGAAATAGTCCTTCCGATGGGTGCTACAATGCATATGGACGGTTCGTGCTTATCGGCGATATTGAAAATATCCTTTCTGTTCGGACTTTACGGTAAAGAATTCACAGGAATAGGGACCTTTGCAACTGCAATATTGATATCCGTAATGAGCGGCGTTGTAATGTCGGGCGTACCCGGAGGCGGATTGATCGGAGAAATGCTTATAGTTAATCTTTATGGTTTTCCACCGGAAGCTTTTCCGATTATTGCCACGATCGGATTTTTGGTTGACCCTCCCGCTACAATGGTTAATGCATGCGGAGACAGTGTAGCGGCAATGATGGTAACGAGGCTCGTAGAGGGAAAAGAGTGGTTGGCTAAGGTAATTAAAGGAGAGGCTCAAGGGCAATTTACCGAGTAAGCAGTATGATTTAACGGCAAAGCCTATTGGATTTTGGAGGCAATATAATGAAGTTTTATAAATATACAGGACTGGGAAATGATTTTGTATTGATTGATAATCTGAGAAGTAATGTCCATATTGACGGCAGCCTTGCCAGGACAATGTGCGACAGGAATTTTGGCATCGGCGCGGACGGTATTTTACTTGCATCCCCAAGTGAAAGCTGCGATATAAAAATGGAAATAATCAATTCCGACGGCAGCATAGCAGAAATGTGCGGAAATGCTTCACGCTGCTTTGCAAAGTTCTGTTATGAAAAGAAACTGGTGGAAAAGGAGAGCTTCACGGTGGAGACATTGGCCGGTACCATAGCACCCAGGCTGAATATTGAGGACGGAGCAGTGAAAGAGGTTACTGTGGATATGGGGATGCCGAAGTTCGGCAGCAAAGACATCCCGTTTAAGGTAGATCTGGATAAGGTAGTTGATTATCCCATCCGGGTTGACGGAAAAGAATATCTCATTACTTCAATGTTTATGGGTGTTCCTCACACGGTTGTTTTTACGGATAGTATTGAAGATGAAAAGGTGATTTCGGAAGGAAGAAAAATTGAGGTGTCTGATTATTTCCCCCGAAAGACAAATGTTAATTTTGTTTCAATAATAAACAGAAATGAAATAATCCTTCGCACCTGGGAAAGAGGAGCAGGATATACAATGGCATGCGGCACAGGCAGCTGTGCGGCAGTTGTTGCAGGAATTGTAAGCGGAAGGCTCGGGAGTATTGTCAAGGTGCATCTTCGCGGCGGGGATTTGACCGTTGAATGGAAGGCCGGGGAGCACGTGCAAATGACCGGTGAAGCAAAAGAAGTATTCACCGGCGAGTACGAAGTATAAAAGTTAGGAGAATTCTATTTAAAGAATTCTCCTATTTTTTTCATAAGACTGTTATATTTATACGGAATTTCGTCCGGATCCTCAGTCCAACTATTATTACCCTTTGGAGCTTCTGTATTGGGAGGAACGAAGGCTTGTTTCTCACTTTCCTGGGAAATATCGGAAGCGGGATTGACTGTGCCGGGCTTTCCAACGTAGGTGGTTATATTCTCCTGCTTCATCAACAGGCTTTCATAGTTAGGAAGCCTTTCATTTTTCATGAACTTTTCCTTGAAGCCGCTTTTCTTGAGGGTCGGCTGTTCCGCTGCAGTTTTATCGGCAGTACCTGCCTTTGTGGGGGCGGAATCTTTTGAGTCCCTGATTTCACTGCGTCCTATCCTGCTGTTCAGGTATTTCACATTATCTGAGAGATCTCTTATTTCATCAAGAATCTGTTTCAAATAATCGTTCATATCAGGGACGGGTGCTGCCTGAGCTTTTTCCTTCGGTTTATCTTCAGTAATAGTCCTTGATATGTGCTCTACGGGTCTTGAAATGCTGTAGTTTTTATCAAGTATGAAAAAGCCCTTTGTTATTGACAGCGGAGCCAGGCTTTTCATTATTTTTACAATATTAATATTGGTATCCGCCGTAACAGGCAAATCAATAGCTTTTCTCCATCTGCCCGATGAATCATCAAAGGTGTATTGGTGAAAAACATGATCCTTTATCCAGGCCATCTGTATTGCTTTATCATCGGTATAAAACAGCGGTATCATTCCACTGGTATCGATGCGTACATTCCCAAGTTCTCTGAAGTCTATTTCACTGCTGCTTGAAGATTTACTCAGAAAATGATGGATGTTGTTTCCCTCGTTTTCATTTGAATAACAAAGCAGGTTTATTTTTTTATTGTGATGTATGAGTTTTATAAATGCCTGGTTTTTGTATGATATGTTTAGGCTTTTGTGAAGCCAGGATTTGGTAGAATCGTCATAGCAGTAATAATTGATATAATAGAGGGCTCCGTCGTACCATACGCTGGCATAGTGAATAATGCCGTTTCTTAAAGGTAACAGAGAGTAAGAGCTTTCAATGTTTTGGGAGTATACTTCCGAAAGGCTGTTCTTCTTCCAGGAATACTCTATATAAGGGGTCTTATCGTTTATATTCTTGTGAATGTGGTAAACATTGTACATGTTTGCAATAGGTAGTTTTTTTGAAAAAAATATATGTATGGAACCGTTTTGCACTATGATGTCCATAATAAATATATTGGAGCTGTTATGCAGATTTACAACAGGTTCAAATTTCCAACTGCTGTTTGTATATATAAAAAGCAGGACTCCCTTATAGCGACTGTTGCAAACCAGGTATATGGAATCATCGGTATCAATGACAACAGCAAAATCTGCATTTGCCTGGCTTATAAGCATTGTATCCTTTATATCCCCTTGAATGGGAACCTCTCTGTAATATATTGAAGAATCCCTGTAGAAAAAGAAATACCTGTTACCCTTTGAATCCTCAAGTATTGCTGATGGGTTTATATCTATCATATAATCACCACCTCAAATTCCTTTATCTATATTTATATGGATATATTTATGCTTATATGACTGGACTTGCGTATCTGAAGAATAATGCACATTTGTCTAAAAAAATTATAAAATTTGCTTTAACTTGTTCACAAAAATGTCCCGACTTCCATATTATAAATTAGACAGCAATGAAAAAATGTAAATATATAGGAAGGTGAGAAAATGACAGTGCCAAATGCTTCATTACCAACTGTATTATGTGCAGGAACCACCAGACTGGAGGTAAAAACAGGCGGGTCGACTGAATGTAAAGATTTGTTTTTTGAGTGCCTTAAGGTAAAAAAGGTATTTGACGAATTTGTTCTAAGGGACTGTGTAGAAGGCATCAAGTTCAAAGTCTGCGGAAATCCACATGGAGATATTATAATGCCTGCTTTGATACTGAAGAACTGCAAGCTGAGTAATGTAGAAATTAAGGATGTATCAACAAATTCAGATAAGAGGCTTAAGTTCTCGGCAAAATGCTGCTGCGATGTGTTTGGAAAGGATGCCAAAGGAAACATTATTCCTCTTGAAGTACTTGATGTGCCTGAAGGAACTAACCTTTCAGAAGGGCCTTGCGGAGAACTCTGCTTTAAATTCAGTGTGAGAAGAAGCTATCCTAATGCAACGGAAGAGAATTTTGAAAGACTGCTGCACTTCCTTGATCAAGGGAGATTTGAGCTTCAATGCCTGGGTGAGGCAGTTATTGATGAGGAGAACAATACGACAACCGGTGAGATACTGGTTACCAACCTGGGAGCGTTTATTGCAGTAAAGTTTGACGCTGAAGTACAGCTTTGTGTTCCTGTATTGGGGTATTGCAAAATAGAAGAGGATGTAGCACCGATAGATGTTGACTTCTGTGAAGAATTTGAGATGGAGGATATCCCTTCATTCAATCCCCCGCAGCTTGGAGCACCGATCCCCCCGTGTCCCATCTCATAATACAATATGATAAGCGGGGATATGAAAATAAAAGAGATTATGAGATATTATCCAAAGACTAAAGGTGTATTGAAATACTATGATTTGCTGTCGGCAGGCTGCGGCTGAGGGGGAGCTCAGGAGAGAACCCTTCGGCAGGCTGCCGGATCGAGAGGAATTGAATTGAATAAACTTATTAAAATTCTTAATAACAGGATAAAGGGTTAGCGTATGCTGGCCCTTTAATACATTTTTTAGTGACTTGTCATAGATAATCAGCATATCATAGCAGCTTCACAGTTAACATTTTTAAGAGCCCTGCATAGTATGTATTATAGTACAGCTGTTGCTTTTCGATATAGCGATATATCGGGAGGCAATTTATATAAAGAGGTGCGGCGCAAGCCGTACCTTTTGATGTTTTTGGGACTGATAATGACACGAATAATTCCGACTAAAAAAGTAGAAATTAATATTGACAATGTTTTTCTGTTATGGTAACCTTAAATTGAAATCCGACTTAATAGGTAGGAATTAATAAGGAGCTGATAATATGATATTATCAACCAAGGGAAGATATGGGCTCAAAATTATGTATGAACTTGCTTTGAACTATGGGGAAGGGCCGATGTCCCTGAAAGAAGTGGCTCAGAGGCAGCAGCTTTCTGAAACCTATCTGGAACAGCTTATAGCCCATCTGAAAAAGGCCGGCCTGGTTAAAAGCATCAGAGGTGCTCAAGGGGGATATGAGCTGATAAGAAAACCCGAAGAGATTTCAGTGGGGGAAATAATAAGGACTCTTGAAGGACCCCTGGCTCCATCAGAATGTGTAATGGTTGATGAACCGGAGTGCACAAAGGCTGAAAACTGCGTAACAAGATTGATTTGGGAAAAAATAATGGAAGGCATTAATAATGTGGTAGATTCAATAACACTTAATGATATGGTCAATGACTACTATAAGCTTAAACAAAAGAAAGAAGGAGAGAAATAATATGGACGGCATAAGAGGAATTTACATGGATCATGCAGCTACAACCTACACAAAAAAAGAAGTGCTGGAAGAAATGCTTCCTTTCTTTACCGAGTACTTTGGGAATCCTTCAAGCGTTCACAAGTTCGGACGAGACGTGCGCAAGCATGTGGACACAGCCAGGGAGAAGGTTGCTAAGGCCTTAGGTGCACTTCCGGAAGAGATATATTTTACTGCAGGCGGCTCTGAAGCAGACAACTGGGCAGTAAAAGGCGCAGCATATGCTAACAAAAGCAAAGGCAATCATATAATAACTACAAGCATTGAACACCATGCTCTTTTGCATACGTGTGAATACCTGGAGAAGGAAGGCTTTGAAGTAACATACCTGCCTGTAGATGAGTATGGTTTGGTAAGTGTCGAGGATGTAAAAGACGCAATAACTGATAAGACAATACTGATTTCCATTATGTATGCCAATAATGAAATAGGTACAATACAGCCAATAGAAGAGATCGGGAAGCTTGCAAGGGAAAAGGGCATATACTTCCATACTGATGCGGTACAGGCAGTAGGAAGTGTTAAAATTGATGTAAAGGAACAGAACATAGATATGCTCTCACTTTCCGCACATAAATTCTATGGCCCTAAAGGTATAGGGGTACTTTATGTAAGAAAAGGTGTAAAGCTTATAAACTTTGTACACGGGGGCGCTCAGGAAAGAGGAAGAAGAGCAGGTACAGAAAATGTTCCGGGGATTATAGGACTTGGAAAGGCTATTGAGCTTGCCACCGAGAATCTGGAAGAGAGCAGCAAAAGGATAATGGGCATGAGGGATAAATTGATAAAGGGTGTAATGGATAAGATACCTTATACAAGATTGAACGGACACCCGGATAAAAGGCTTCCGGGAAACGCCAATTTCAGTTTCCAGTTTATTGAAGGAGAGTCGCTGCTTTTAAATCTGGATATGAAAGGTATTGCCGGCTCCAGCGGCTCGGCATGTACTTCGGGATCATTGGATCCTTCTCATGTGCTGCTGGCTATCGGACTGCCCCATGAAATAGCCCATGGATCGCTGAGATTGTCTCTGGGTGCTGTAAATACCGAAGAGGATATAGATTATGTCCTGGAAGTATTGCCGGAGATAGTGGAAAGACTGAGACAGATGTCTCCGTTGTATGAGAAAGTTAAAGGGGGAAATACTAATGTATAGTGAAAAAGTGATGGATCATTTTTCAAATCCAAGAAATGTCGGGGAAATTGAGGATGCCAGCGGTGTAGGCGAAGTAGGCAATGCCAAGTGCGGAGACATAATGAAGATTTATCTGAAGATAGAAGATAACATCATTAAGGACGTAAAGTTCAAGACCTTTGGATGCGGTGCTGCAATAGCCACAAGCAGCATTGCCACAGAAATGATAAAGGGCAAGACGGTAGAGGAAGCCCTTGAGCTTACAAATAAAGCTGTAGTTGAGGCCCTTGACGGACTGCCTCCTGCAAAAATACACTGCTCTGTGCTGGCTGAAGAAGCTGTTAAGGCTGCAATTGAGGATTACATGAAAAAACAGGGCAAGGAAGTAGAATCCTCGGTATCAGCCGGGATTGAACCTGATGAAGAAGCATGCTGCAGCAAATGTGAGCGGAAGTGCCATTAGTCCTGTATGCTCATTAGGAGTTGAATTCAAATGAAGAAGCGAGTTGTAATAGGTATGAGCGGCGGAGTTGACAGCTCTGTCGCTGCTTACCTTCTAAAACAGCAGGGATACGATGTAATTGGAGTTACCATGCAGATATGGCAGGATAAGAGCAAGGAAGCCCTTGAACGTGAAGGAGGCTGCTGTTCTTTATCTGCTGTGGAGGATGCCAGAAGGGTATGCGCTAAAATTGACATACCCTTTTATGTTATGAACTTTAAAGAGGTATTTGAAAAGCTGGTTATTGATTATTTCGTTGATGAATATCTGTGCGGAAGGACTCCAAATCCGTGCATTGCCTGCAATAAATTCATCAAGTTCGATGCGCTGCTGGAGCGCTCAAAGGCTTTGGAAGCAGAATACGTTGCTACGGGACATTATGCAAGAATACAGTATGATGAAAATCTGAAGAGGTATATAATCAGAAAATCTGCAGCACCTGATAAAGACCAGACTTATGTGCTTTATAATCTGACTCAGGAACAGCTCAGGCATATACTCATGCCCTTGGGGGACTATAACAAGAACCAGGTCAGGGAGATAGCCAGGGAATTGGATCTTAGAACGGCTAACAAGCCTGAAAGCCAGGAAATCTGTTTTGTTGAAGATAATGACTATGGAAGGTTCATAAGTGAAAGAAAAGGAAGCGAAATCAGACCGGGATTTTTCGTAGATGCAAAAGGAAGACGGCTTGGCACTCATAAAGGAATAGTCCATTACACGGTAGGCCAGCGCAAGGGTTTGGGAATAGCTTTGGGAAAGCCTATGTATGTAGTCGAAATAATCCCCAATAAAAACCTTGTTGTACTTGGAGATGAGTCTGAGGTATTCAGCAGTGAGCTTGTTGCAAATCAAATGAACTATATTGCCTTCGAGAAGCTTGAAGGAACAATAAATGTGAAGGCAAAGATAAGATACAGTGCGAAAGAAGCAGAAGCAGCAGTCACACCCATAGATAATGAAAGAGTGAGAGTAGTATTTCAAGAACCTCAGAGAGCAATCACTCCCGGGCAGGCGGTTGTATTCTACCAGGAAGATATACTTGTTGGTGGAGGAACTATTGAGAAGTAGCGTTTCAGCGGATATTAGTGCTATATTATATTGGAAAGATAGCAATATTGCGCAAAAGGAATCTTTCGCGCAAAATTATGGCGAATGAAAGGTATAAATCACTGACTGTGAAGATCTAATAGCAGTTTAAACTATCATTTAATTCTTTATGAATAATATTGGCTGTTTAAGCTAAAATAATGACATAACTATGCAAAATCGGTTTAAGCTTTGCTGAAACCGACTTTTGTTACCTTGATTTTCTTTGCGGCGAAAAAATATACCTTAGTGAAAAATCGTCGCAAACTATATTAAGCTGCGGAGGTGTTATAGTGGATAGCAAGAGCTTGAACAGCAACAATATGATGAGCGCCAGGGATTGTCTTCAAAGAGCCTGGAACAATACAATGGAGCTGGTCAGAGATTTTGAAATGTATTCAAAGAGGATAGATGACGGGGAATTGGCAGAAACCTTTAAGAAGATGGCTGAAGAACAAGGCGTTATGGCACATGACCTGAGAGAGCTTTATAACAGGTATGACAACCAGAAAAAGTAAAAGACCGGAATCGGTCTTTTTTCTTTGTAAAAATGTGAGGTGATTAGTATTTTCAGGATAAATGACATGATTGACCTGCCGGTGTTTGATTGTGTATCCGGGCAAAAGCGATGCACTGTCAGAGATGTAATCATTGATACAAGGGAAAATAGAATACATGTCCTGATGTGCAGGGAGAGGATGTTTGGCAGGTCATTGGAAGCAGTACCATTCAAAAATATCGAGTCAATTTCCCAGAATGGTATACGGGCTTCGGGCAATATCAGCCGTATGAGTCCAAGGGGCCTCTTGGCAAAACAGAGGCGTTTCAGCAGCTGCCAGGACATCTTGGGAAAGCTTGTGCAAAGTACCAGAGGAGAGCCTCTGGGTATAATAAGGGATATCCTATTTGATACAAATACAGGAATTATAAAGGCATATGAGCTGTCAGAGGGATACTTTGACGATTTTATCAGGGGCAGGCATATAGTAGAACTGGAACACGGACATACACTTACAGAAAGCGATGCTGCAACTAAAGAAAACACTGCTTTTGGAATGTCTAGAACCCAATAAGCAGGAATTATATAAACATCCGAAACATAAAATATAAATACTACGAAAAAGAAGAATAATGCAGCATATCGAAGTTTGCAGTCATCCTGCATAGCACTAGCCTTATATCCCGACTCGCACGGTATTAGCTTTGTACAGAATCAGAGATTGATTCTGTTGCACAAAGCCAATAAGTGCTCGCTGATATACAAGGCTAGTGCTCATGGCATATGACCGCAAGCTAGTAAATATGTCGCATTGTTATTATAATATATCCCAATATTTATATAGGATGAACAGTATGAACAATATTTGGGGATCAAAGAAGGTCAATATAAGACTTATTCATATTTTCATAATTGCAGCATTGGTCTTTATCGTGTTCAAATATGGCATTGCCATCGGTACAGTGATAAAGCCCTTTATAATTGCGGCAGCCTTTTCTTACCTGCTGAACCCTATAGTGAAGGCTTTTGAGAAAAAAGGCATAAGAAGGATTTTCGGAGTTTTTATTGTATATCTGATTTTTATAGCTTTAATTCTACTCCTGTCTTTTGTACTTGTCCCTAAGCTGATAAAGGAAATCAGTGCATTGGTTGTCAATATACCCCAGTATTCAAGGCAGATGCAGGAGCTTTTTCGGCAGTTCCAGGACGGATATATGAGAAGTGGGCTTCCGGAAAGCTTTAAGAACGTACTGGATGATAACATACTTATGCTGCAAAGCATGATTCTCAATCTTTTGCAGAATATTGCCAACGGTATTATAGAAATCTTTTCACAGCTTTTTAATATAATAATAGTACCGGTAATTACTTTCTATATGCTAAAAGATGCGGAGTACTTCAAGAACCAATTTATTCTTGTGCTGCCTAAGGCAAAGCGCATGAAGCTTATTATACTTCTCAGGGATATTGATAATGTTTTTGGTAAATATATAAGAGGGCAGATTATTATAGCCAGCTTTGTGGGGGTACTGACAACTGCTGCCCTTATACTGATTAAAGTAAAATATGCCTTCATACTTGGTATCTTTGCCGGTATAGCAAATATAATACCATACTTCGGGCCCTTTATCGGAATTATACCTACAATATTGTTTGCATTGCTGGATTCAACCGGTAAAGCATTGTATGCGGCAGGAGCCTTTATTCTGATACAGCAGCTGGAAAGCGGATTCCTTACACCAAGGATAATAGGAAAGAGTGTGGGAATACACCCTATTTATGTTATCATGTCCCTTATAGCGGGAGGCAGGCTTTTTGGAATCATAGGGCTTATTATGGCTGTGCCGGTATTGGCTGCAATAAAACTGACACTCAGGCATGTACTCAGGGATAAGCAGGGAAATTAAAACCATATAAAAGCATACATAGCAATGGTATACATAACAACAAATGCAGATTATTGACAAAGCTTCCCGGCTAATATATAATCTTCGTATATATTTATATTGCGTAGATGCAGAGGAGTAAACAGACTGATTTTCAATATGCTGCAATATATGTCGGCATTAGCAGAGAAGGGATGGCTGGTGAGAATCCCGGGGAATAAGCTGTTGAAGCTGCTGCTGAGCATCGTTAAGACGCTGCAGGCGTTATACTGCATGGCGAAAGCCAATAAAGCGGCCCTTTCGGGCAACTAGGGTGGTACCGCGAAGCTCTCTTCGTCCCTAACCGGGATGGGGAGTTTATTTTTTTATAAAACATATACAGGAGGAATAAACATGGAAAAGTTGGGACTTAATGAAGTAAGAGAGAAATTTCTAAGCTTTTTTGAAAGCAAGGATCATTTAAGAATGAAAAGCGCATCTCTTGTGCCTCAGAGTGACAAGAGCCTGCTTATCATAAACTCGGGTATGGCACCTTTAAAGCCGTTTTTTACAGGGCAGGCCGTACCTCCGAGTTTAAGGGTGACAACATGTCAGAAGTGTATCAGGACACCCGATATTGAAAGAGTCGGAAAGACTGCCAGACACGGAACCTTTTTTGAAATGCTGGGTAATTTCTCCTTCGGAGATTATTTCAAGGATGAGGCAATAGCCTGGGGATGGGAGCTGTGCACTGAGGTGTTTAAGATGCCGAAAGACAGGCTCTGGGTTACCATTTATCTGGACGATGATGAAGCCTTTGATATCTGGCATAACAAGATAGGATTGCCTGCGGACAGGATCGTCAGAATGGGTAAGGAGGACAACTTCTGGGAAATCGGCCTCGGCCCATGCGGACCTTGCTCAGAGATATATTTTGACAGAGGGCCTGGTACAGGCTGCGGCAAGGAAGACTGCAAGCTGGGCTGTGACTGCGACAGGTATATGGAATTCTGGAACCTTGTATTCACACAGTTTGATAAAGACGAAGAAGGCAATTACAACAGACTGGCAAAACCGAACATAGATACAGGCATGGGTTTGGAGCGAATGGCTGCGGTTATGCAGGGAGTTGACAATATATTTGAGGTAGACACCGTAAAGTATATATTGGACAGCATTTGCAGCCTTGCCGGGGTGGAATACGGTGCGGATCCGAAGAAGGATGTATCGATAAGGGTTATTACCGACCATATCAGAGGGGTCACCTTCATGATATCCGACGGTATACTTCCAAGCAATGAAGGAAGGGGATATGTTCTCCGAAGGCTTCTGAGAAGGGCTGCAAGGCATGGAAGGCTTCTGGGCCTGACAGATCCTTTCCTCAGCAAAATTGCCCTGAAGGTTATTGAAGTAAGCGGAGACGCATACACCGAATTGAAGGAAAAGAAGGATTACATTCTGAATATAATTGACGTTGAGGAAAACAGGTTCTATGAGACATTGGACCAGGGGCTTTCAATTCTTCAGGGGTACATTGACGATCTGAAGCTGACAAATACAGGCACATTGTCAGGGGAAAATGCCTTCAGGCTATATGATACCTACGGTTTCCCACTGGATCTGACTAAAGACATACTGGAGGAGCAGGGTCTATCGGTTGATGAGGAAACCTTCCAGAAGGAGATGCAGAACCAGAGGGAAAGGGCAAGGGCAGCAAGGGCTGACAGCAGTACGGAAGGCTGGAAGGAAGATATATATGCAAAAATTGACTGGAGCATAAAGACCAAGTTCGTGGGATATGAAAGTTTTTCTTCAAAAGCGGTTGTCAAGGCAATAGTAAAGGAAAATGAATTGGAAGACGCAGCAAATGAAGGGGATGAGATAAGCGTAATACTTGATGTCACACCTTTCTATGCTGAAAGCGGCGGACAGGTAGCCGATACCGGAAGGATAATCGGAGAAGGCTTCGAGTTGGATGTAAAAGACTGCAAGAAGGTCACCGGAGAAAGATTTGCCCATATATGCAATGTAATCAGCGGAGAAATAAAAGTCGGGGACTCTTGCATAGCAGAAATTGATTCCGGGAGAAGAATGGCAACTGCCAGGAACCACTCAACCACACATCTGCTGCATAAGGCATTGAGAAAGTACCTGGGAACTCATGTTGAGCAGGCAGGCTCTTATGTTACGCCGGAGCGTTTAAGATTTGACTTCACTCACTTCAAGGCGATGACAAAGGAAGAGCTTGATAGGATAGAAAAGGAAGTTAATGAAGCAATCCTTGCAAGCTATGAAGTAATTACAAAGGAAACCTCCATAGATGAGGCTAAAAAGCTTGGAGCTATGGCGCTATTCGGAGAGAAATACGGTGATATTGTAAGAGTCGTCAAGATGGGTGACTATTCCATTGAGCTTTGCGGAGGCACACATTTGAAGACTACAAGCCAGGCGGGCTTCTTCAAGATAATAAGCGAAGGGGGCATAGCTGCCGGAGTCAGAAGAATTGAAGCGGCTACAGGAGTAAAAGCTTACGAATTTATTAAGGAAGAAGAAAAACTGATGAACGAGCTTTGTGAAAAACTCAAGGCTCATCCAAGTGAATGTGTCAAGAAAATGGATACAGTACTCAAGCAGCTTAAGGATACGGAAAAGGAAGTATCCGTGCTGAAATCAAAAATGGCGGCGTCAATGCTGGATGAGCTTGTAGCCGGGGCACAAGAGGAGAAGGGTGTAAAATATCTTGTTACAAAGCTTGACAACATGGGCATTGACAGCCTGAGAGAAATGGGAGACAAACTGAGAGATAAGCTGGGAACCTCCTTTGTAATGCTTGCCTCTTTTGACGGAGAAAAGACAGTCCTGGTTGCAATGGCATCAAAAGATGCGGTTTCCAAGGGTGTACATGCAGGAAACATCATAAAGGAAGCTGCAAAGGTTGCAGGAGGAAGCGGCGGCGGAAGGCCGGACATGGCACAGGGAGGAATTAAGGACTCGGATAAGGTCGGAGCTGCCTTGGATGCAGTGCCGGAGATATTGAAAAACATGGTGAAGTAGCAAAGTAACAATAATAAAGGGATATTGCCGATTAAGCAGTCGGCAATATCCCTTTTTTACTGTGAAGAATGCTGCGCATTCTTCTATCTTTGTGCTTCGTACTGTCTCAAAAGCTTGACAAACAACTCCGGAACCTTTGCCATTTTATCGGGAGTTTCTACGAAGGAAATACGGAACTGTGTGCTACCCGGGTTGGATTCACCTTTTTCAACATTATAGAATCCTTTCATCGGAGCTACCAAAAGTGTTGTCTCAACTCCATCCAGGTTGACTGATCCTTCTCCTGCGCAGTACAGAACGAACTCAGTTGCATCAAATCCCGGTTTTACAACATTTCTGACATCGATTACCGAGTAGATGGATGCATCAGGGCTTGAAACTATTAAGCCCGGTTCCTGTTTCTTCAGTCCGTTATACACATTAAATATCAGTTCCTTGTAGTATTCTCTGATATTCTTGCACCATGCGGCTATTTGTTCCTTGCTTTCATGAGCCAGGGCACCGAAGATATACTGGCCGATTGCATTAGCGCAAAGGTTCGCAGTATATTCAGCCACAGAACGGTTATTAAATTCGGGGCTGTCTGTAATCAGGGCACCGATTCTCAGGCCGCAGGCATTCCAAACCTTTGAAGTAGTTTCAATGCTCATTCTTCTGCCTTCGATACCGGGTACATCCGCATCGGAAACTCCCCAAACGCTTACAAGCTTTCCGCCTTCGTCATAGAAGAGCTCGCGGTAAGCTTCATCGCTTACAAACCACATATTGTATTTTACGCACAATGCTGCAAGTCCTTTAAGGGTTTCATAATCATATAACTGGCCTGTCGGATTGTCATAAGGTATAACAAGAAGTGCTCCGGGATTATGCTTCTTAATTGCTTCTTCAATTTTATTCAATTCCGGAAGACTGAACTTGCCGTTCTCATTCAATGTACGGGTTACAGTAACAATTTTTCGTCCAATTCTCTCAGCAAAGGAAATATAATTGGTGTAGGCCGGGTCAATTACCATAAGGGGTTTTTCATCAGTACCTGCCGGTCCGCAAACACCCAATAACACTAATTCCATCGCAGCAGATCCGCCGTCAGTTATCTGAACGTACAATTTGCTCGTGTCGAAGCCTTCACATTTGAGGATGTTCTTAAAAGCATCCTGACACTCTGTAAAGCCTGCAGTTGTTGTATACCTTATGACGCCCTTTGCAAAGGGGCTTTCAGGTGCATCAAGCGAAAACATTCTTTTTTGCATTGCAGGATTGGTAGGAAGTGAAACATTACCTATACCTACATTTATTACGGCCTGGGGTTTGACCTTCCGCTCCTCGTATTTCATCTGAGCCAATCGGACGCTTGACGGTGTCCTTGATTCAAAGTGAGCGGATAATACTGGTTTACTCATTTCTTTAAAACACCCTTTCTCATTGATATTTATTTATTATAACCATTTTATGAACAATAAAAGTGTTTTTTCAGCTCTATACTATTTTAACATTAATTGATAAAGTTTTCACTATATTTTCACATTTTAATTAAAACTGGCTTTTTTGATGGGATAGGTTTATTCAAGTGTGCAAAACCCTCATTGAAATCTTGTTATAAAATCCGGCTTATAGGGGAAAATATTGCATAGCGCAATTTACAAATATGCAAAAGTATGGCTATGAGGTGACAGGATGAAAGCTGTAATAATGGCCGGGGGAGAAGGTACAAGACTCAGACCGGTGACCTGCGGAATACCAAAGCCAATGGTGCCGGTTCTTAATAAGCCGGTAATGGAATATACCATAGAGCTGCTTAAAAAGCATAATATAACCGATATTGCTGCAACACTGGCATACTTTCCTGCAGTGATTACCGATTATTTCGGAGACGGCGGAGAATTCGGCGTAAATTTGAAGTACTATATAGAGCATACACCCCTGGGAACCGGCGGAAGTGTAAAAAATGCAGAGGATTTCTATGATGATACCTTTATTATTGTCAGCGGTGATGCCCTGACTGACATAGATTTGGAAAAAGCACTGGAATTTCATAAATATAAGAAATCGAAAGCTACTCTGATATTGAAAAAGGTACCCATACCTCTGGAATACGGAGTTGTTATTATTGACGAAGAAGGTCGAATAACAAGCTTTTTGGAAAAGCCCAGTTGGGGAGAGGTGTTCAGCGACACCATTAATACCGGTATATATATACTTGAGCCTGAAGTGCTTGACTATTACAAGAAGGGCAATAATTTCGACTTCAGCAAGGATTTGTTTCCAAAGCTTTTAAGAGACAATGTCCCCATGTACGGATATGTTACTGAAGAATATTGGAATGACATCGGTGACCTGAGAGTATACAAGGAGGTAAATTTTGATATTTTGGCAGGGAAGGTCAAAACCGCTATCAGATACAGGCGGCTTGGCGAGGATATATGGATAGGTGACGGTTGTGAGATTGCCGACAGCTGTAATCTTATAGCACCGGTGCTTATAGGAAACAACTGCAGAATCAAAGGCAGGACTGTAATAGAAGCCTCAATATTAGGCAATGACACAGAAGTAGAAGAAGCAACCTCCATAAAGAAAAGCATAATATGGAAAAATTCAAATATAGGAAAGAATGTCCAGTGCAGGGGAGCAGTTATTTGCAGCGGAGCAGCAGTAAAAAGCGGAGTGCATATTTTTGAAAATACCGTTATTGGCAGTAATACCACTTTGGAAACGGGCGCGATAATAAAGCCGGATATCAAGATATGGCCTGAAAAGGTCATTGAGGAAGATGCCGTAGTGACCCAAAATCTTGTATGGGGTACGAAAGTATCAAAAACAATATTTGGTCACAGGGATGTCAGCGGGGATGTAAACGTAAGCCTTACGCCGGAATTTGCTTCTCGGCTTGGTTCTGCTTTCGGCTCAATACTGAAGGATGATTCCAGAATCATTGTCAGCAGCGATGGTTCGAACTCTGCTGAAATAATGAAAAAATCACTGATATCCGGAGTGCTGTCTACAGGTATAGGGGTAATAAGTATTGAAAATGCAGCGGTGCCTATAATGAGGTTTGCCGTCAGATTCTACAAGGCAGAAGGCGGAGTTCATATATGGAAGGATTATAGGGAAGAGAACAAAGTGCATCTTGAATTCTCAGGCAATGGAGGAATAAGTATAGACAGATCCATTGAGAGAAAAATAGAGAACAGCTTTATCAGGGAGGATTTCAAAAGATGCAATGCAGATAGGATCAAGGACATAATAAGGGCGGGCAATTTCACTGATTTCTATATCCAAAGCGGCATTAACATGCTGAAAAATACCGATAGGATAAGGAGCTCCGGGCTTAAGCTGGTTGCAGCTTCAATATCCTCACAGATAGCCGGATTAGCTCAAATGCATCTGAAAAATATGGGCTGTTCGGTGGAGACGGATAACGCTTGGGACAGGTATAAGATGCGGATCAGGGATAATGTCAGTGTAAGGGCATATTACGAGCATATAGCCGAGCTGACTGTTAAGAGCGGGTCATGTATGGGAGTAGTATTCAGTGAGGATGGAGAAAGTTTTGTGCTTATTGACCATAAGGGCAGGATACTGGATAAGGATAAGCAGATTGTCCTGATTTCATTAATAATACTCAAGACAGGAATGGACAAAAGGCTTATAGTTCCCCATACGGCATCAAGAGTGATAGAGGAAATGGCCAAGTGCTACAGCATAGAGGTCGTGAGGACCAAGAATACCCCTGCGGCGATTATGAGAGAGATGTTTCAGCATAATGCCGGACTGGAAGAACCTTTGTTCCAATATATACTTAACTTTGACGGAATTTGGGGTATAGGGAACCTGATTGACTTTATGGCAGGCAATTCTGTAACACTTTATGATCTGGTAAATGAGCTTCCTCATTTCCATATGGAGAAAAATGAAGTAAAGTGCGACTGGCAGCATAAGGGAAGGGTAATAAGAGAAATCATTGAGGAAAACAAGAACAGAGAGATTGAGCTCTTTGAAGGGGTAAGGATAAATAGTGAAAACGGATGGGTTCTTATACTTCCTGACAGCGAAAGGCCTGTGTGCAATGTTTATGCAGAAGGAGTATCCGAGGAGTATGCAAGAGAGCTTGCCGCTGAGTTCACCGACAAAATAAAAAGCATAGTATCTGCTGCAGATAAGAATAATATGACACAATTATAAGTCTGCATAACCAAGCAAGAGCTTGTATAGTATAGCAGGGCACACTTTTATGTATTTTGGCAACAGGCCTCTGATATGGCTTTGGATAAAAGTTCGTGAAGCCGGCAGGAGGCCGGCTTAGGTGTCTCGGGCCATGGAGGGCCTTTTGGCACCGTCAGAACTTTTCCAAGGGCATTGCAGTAGGCCTGTCAAAATCATAATCCGTGTGCCTCGATATACTATACTGTCTCTTGCGGAGGGTTATGCAAACTTCAGATACGCCGCATTATGCTTCTACAGCGTAAATATGAACTGAAGGAATGGTGAGGATTATATTGAATCTGGTAGCTAATTATTTCTATATGGCAGCATTTGTTCTTGCTGCTGTTTTGATATACTTGCTCAGCAGGCTGTTATACATAATTGACAGAGATGAACCGGAAGTATATGATGCAATACTGAATGCGGAGGAATTGGAGAAGCATGCATTGGAATTGGCACGAAAGCATGTTGTAGGCAAAAGGACAAAACAGTACTTCAGCCTTGAGGGCAGGATGAATAAAAACTTTCGTTTCATTACCTCCGTTTATAAGGACCTGAATGAATATGCAAATGAAAAAAGCAGTGTTACTCCGGCTGCAGAATGGCTGCTGGATAATTTTTATATTATAGAAGAACAGGTAAAGGAAATAAGGCAAAACTTATCCAGGAAGTATTATTCTCAGCTGCCCAGGCTGAAGTCGGGATTCCTGAAGGGATATCCGAGGGTTTATGCCATAGCCTTGGAATTGGTTTCTCATACTGACGGCAGATTTGACGATAAGCAGCTGGTAGGCTTCGTATCCGCTTATCAG
>Ga0208695_1000501_pt1 | contig 41946 bp, 30 predicted proteins | sample AD_UKC111_MetaG_FD_184449 | JGI IMG/M metagenome (GOLD analysis project Ga0208695, IMG submission 184449) | Active sludge microbial communities of municipal wastewater-treating anaerobic digesters from Hong Kong - AD_UKC111_MetaG (SPAdes)... | ecosystem: Engineered > Bioreactor > Anaerobic >... | reverse complement strand
GTACTCGTCTAACCGTCGGTGATGCAGGCCAAAATATGGCTATCCTCAACAACTTGGTTTTGGGATTGTGTCTTTCCTCGGGCCTAAAAAATCTCGCCAGGGCTCGCCGCTTGTTTGATGCTTTCCCAGCCATGGCCTTATCCCTCCTCACTTCTGTTCCAATCCCGAGTTTGTGAAAACCGTGCAAAATGAGGGCTTGTGCCTCGCAGAATTCTTGATTCTGCGTTAGAATTGATTGTGACGGGTTGATCAAGCTCGTTTTTTGCCGTGATAGGGTTACTGTCCGGTATATTCTTTCTCAAAGGAAAAAGGATTGAACAATATGAGTGGAAAAGGCTCTCCACGCAGTGTAATTGAAAGCTACAAAAGACGCCAACAGATGATGCCTTTCTTGATTGGTGGGTTGGCGGTTGTGCTTGTCGTGGTGGGAATCATCATTCTGGTAGCCTGGTTTTCGAAATCTGGCAAGCCGGTGACGTTGTTTGCCACCCAAACGCCAACAGCGACATTGACCTTTACACCGACGCCGGTGACACCGACGGCAACTCAGACGATCACGCTGACACCAACGATTACTGAGACTCTTGCGCCAACTTTGACGCCGACACAGGCGGGACCGATGCAATATACGGTAAAGGAGAATGATACCTGTTGGGGAATCGCACAGCAGTTCAAGGTGGATTTGTTGGTGCTGTTGGCGGTCAATAATTTTGCCCCGAATACTTGTCCAATTAAGATGAATGATGTCATTTTGATTCCGATGCCGGGGCAGGTGTTGCCTTCGCCGACGCCGTTGCCATCGGATATTGCACCAGGAACGCGGATTGAATATTACGTGCAAACAGGTGATACCCTGGCAATCATTGCTGCTCGCTTCGATAGCACCGTGGAGCGAATTATGCAGGTGAACAACCTGAAGGACGCCAACACGATTCAACTTGGCCAGAAGTTAATCATCCCGGTGCGCATTGTGACGGCGACGCCAACCCGTCAGCCAACCTTTACGCCAGTTGCTGTGACGCCAATTTTGGTGACATTGCCGCCGACATCTACGCCAACGCCTTAATTCGAAACCATGATCTGTTGCAAGGTCAAAACCGATTTCTGATGGAGATCTGGTTTTGACCTTGTTTGTTTATTTGTTGAAGGTGCTATGACCAATTTCGCTGCAATCTTTTTGGGAATCTTTATTGAGGCAGTGCCGTTCCTTTTGCTGGGCACGTTGGCCTCTGGTTTGGTGGAAGTCTACCTGGATCAGGAAAAACTGGTGCGTTGGCTGCCGCGGCAGCCGCTTTTGGCAGCAGTCATTGGGGTTGGCTTGGGGCTGGTCTTTCCAGTGTGTGAGTGCGGCACGGTGCCGTTGGTGCGGCGGTTGCTCTCAAAGGGCGTGCCGCCGGCGTTGGGAATGGCTTTTTTGTTGGCGGCACCGGTGATCAATCCGGTGGTAATTCTGAGTACGTTGATGGCATTTGGGCCTGGAGTTGTTTTTTGGGGGCGGCTTGGGCTAACGGCGGTGATTGCTTTGTTGGTGGGAGGTGTTTTGGGGGCTGACCCGGATGTGCATATGGTGCTGCGCGCGGATGCAGGTCTGACGTTGCATTGTGTTCAGGCCGATGGGCAACTTTTGCCTGGTCAGCGTTTTCGTCAGGTTTTGCTTGTGGCGGCGGATGAGTTTTTTGAGATGGGACGTTATTTGGTGATTGGAGCAGCTTTGGCGGCGTTGATGCAGTTGTTTTTGCCACAGTCCTGGTTTTTGGCAGTTCAGAGCGGACCGGTATTGTCTTCCTTATTCCTGGCAGCATTGGCTGTGTTGCTTTCCATTTGTTCCACGGTGGATTCGTTTGTGGCGTTGGGGTTTGCTGGTTGGATGCCCGTGGGGGCGGTGCTGGCTTTTTTGGTCTATGGGCCGATGGTAGATATTAAGAGTGTGTTGATGTTTGGGCGTGTCTTTCGCAAACGGGTGGTGGTATATTTGGTGGTGTTGCCCTTGGTGTTGACACTTTTGTTGACCGGGTTGATCAATGTGTTTTGGAAAGGTGGCTAGATGTCCTTACGCGGGTATCGCTTGTTTCAGGGTTTATTGATGGCTCTGTTGGGTTTGTTTTTGCTCAGCCGTTTGCGGGATGGGCGGATTTTGTTGTATTTGAATCAGCGGTTCGTCTGGCTTGTGTTGTTAGCGGCGTTGGTTTTGTTGGGTATGGCTCAGGTTGTGTTGCAAGCACGCCCGGGCCTGAGAGAAGAGACAGAGCGACGTTCGCCGATGGGGCTGGTGTGGCTTGCGTTGCCATTGGCAATCGGTGTTTTGATCCCGGCGCGTTCGCTGACGCAAGAGATTGTGGCGGTGCGTGGTATGCAGACGCAACCAATTGTCTTGCGAGCGAATGTTCCGGCGCGTCCGGTAACAATTCCAACAACGCAATGGAGTATTTTGGACTGGATCCAGGCTTTTCGGGATGCCCCGGATGATCAGGTTGGGAAGGCGGTGGATGTAACCGGATTTGTCTTCCGTGACTCGTCGCTGCGGGCAGACCAAATGATTGTTGGACGGTTTGCGATTACTTGTTGTGTGGCAGATGCTTCGGCAGTGGGGGTAGTGGTGCACTCGGAGCAAGCTGCTTCGTTTGCCCAGGGTGAGTGGGTGCGCGTGCAGGGGCGGGTGAGTTGGCAGGACGTGAACGGTGAGGCGCAGCTGGGCTTTGAAGCTGAAACAATTGAGCGGATGGATGCGCCAGAACAGCCCTATTTATTCCCGTAGAGGATTGTTGAAGATGCGACGTTTGGATCGGTTGTTGCTGGTGATCTTTGGTATTGGTGTGTTGGGGGTGCTGATGATCGAGTTTGTTGGACGTTGGGTTGGCTTGCCTGCCCCTCAATTGGTGGTTGGTGCGGGGGATGAGGTGGGGGTGTGGGGGCCAATTGGGCTAAAGTTTGCCTGGGCCATGCGCAGTGAGCATGTTGTTGAGCGACTTGCCATTGAGCCAGCTGTAGCTGGAAAATGGGTTTGGGAAGGGAATGTGGTTTGGTTTTGGCCTCAAGAGGCTTTGAAGCCGGGGACATTGTACACGCTGCGGCTTGCGGCCGGAGCGCAGGCAGAAAATGGTTTGGTGTTGCGGCGAGATGCGTTGTGGACGGTGCCTGTTCGGATGGAGCAGCTGACTTATCTTTCGGGCGGGGAAGTTTGGGTGGCGGATCCGAGAAGTGGCGCGGTGTGGCCCTGGACAGAGACCAATGGGAACGTGTTGGATTTTGGCGTGCGACGGGATGGGGAGATGTTGGTTTACGCAGCGCAAAATGAACAAGGCGGAGCTGATTTGTGGGTCTTGCCGCGTGGGGCAGATGGCGATCAGGCGGAGCGTTTGTTGGCCTGTGGTGAGGAAATCTGTCAGCGAGCAGCCTGGTCACCGGATGGACGTCGTTTGGTCTTCAGCCGCAGTGCGGAGCGGCAATTGCCGCATTTGTGGAGTGTGGCCTGGCCGGATGGGCAGGCAAGCGCATTGGGCGAAAGCGAGCTATTGGTGGGCGATTTTGCGAGTTGGTCACCGGATGGAAATTTTTTGTCTTTTTATGATCGCACGGCGAGAAGCATTCGCGTGCTGGATGTGGTGCGAGGTGAGATGGTGTTGCTGAAAACCGAAGTCGAATCTTCTGGAAGCTGGTCGCCGGATGGTCAGCATTTGGTGTATTCAACCCAGGGAGAAGGGGGGCCGGGGCCGTTCTTGTCCTTGGTTTCGGCAGATTTGCGCAATGATACGCTGCGATTGTTCTTTTATGATGGCAATAGCACGTATATCTATGGTGTACCGGCCTGGCATCCGGGGGAGGATTGGTTTGTGTTGGGGTTGCGTCCGTTGCAAGGGTGGGTCAGTCAGCAGTTGTGGGTGGCCCGTGCGGATGGCCTGGAGCGGGCGTTGACAACTGATTGGACGAAAACGTATGGGGCTTATTCCTGGCATCCGGGGGGCAGGTGGTTGGCGGCACAGCAATTTGCATTGGGCGATTCGACCGCTTCTCCGGCAGTGGTGGTTTGGTCGTGGCCGGAGGAGAAGATGCGCTTGATTGCTGAGGGTGCTGTTCAGCCAGTTTGGTTGCCTTGAATTAATTCGGCGCGCACAAGCGGGTCGCTCTCGGTTTGGGGGGCTTGTGTCAGAGCTGGATGTGCCGGGCTGATTTGTGCAATGGCCCAAGCTGCGTGAGCACGCACAAGCGGCTCAGGGTCGTGTTGCAAGGCGTGGAGGAGTGCCGGGAGTGCATTGGGATCTTGCTGATTGCCGAGTACAATTGCAGCGTTGCGCAAATAGCCGCGGCGCCGGCTGCGTTCCAGGGCGGAGTGGCCCCAGCGTTGTTTGAACGTTTGTGTGGTGAGCGTTTGTAGATCCTGACGCAGGTCAGGAGAAATGTTGGGAGAAGCGGCAGTGGCAATGCGGCGATTCCAGGGGCAGGCTTGTTGGCAAAGATCGCAGCCGAAAACGTGGTCTGCGATGGCGGAACGCAAATCGGTGGGAATGGGCCCTTTGTTTTCAATCGTCAGGTAAGATAGACAGCGACTGGCATCGAGGGTGCGGTTGGGCAGGATGCAAGCGGTAGGGCAGGCTTGCAAGCAGCGTTGGCATGTGCCACAATATTCAGCCTTAAAAGGTGAGTCGGGTTGCAGGGGCAGGTCAAGCAAAATTTCTGCCAGGAGCAAATACGAACCATATTGGGGATGAATGAGACAGGTGTTCCGGCCAATCCAGCCCAGGCCGGCGCGCTGTGCCAATTCTCGCTCAAGCAAGGGGGCAGAGTCGGTGCAAACGCGAGCTGAAACTGCTTGTCCTAGATGTTCTCTCAAATGATCCAGAAGCTGATTGAGCAGCTTTGGCAGGTGGCTATGATAGTCTTCTGCGCGGGCGTAAGCGGCAATTTGGCCATGACCGGTTGGGCAATTGGCAGTAGCGGGTGGGTAGGGCATGGCAAGCACAAGAATGGATTGGCAATTGGGCAACAGCTGGCGCGGGTCGGCGCGTAGCGCAATTGCTTGTGGGGTGGCCAAATAGGCCATGTTGGCATGTCGCCCTGCTGCAAGCCATTCTAGATAGGTGGGAAGGCTGTTGGGCGGTTCAGGGGTGGTGATGCCACATAAGGCAAAGCCGAGGCTCTCCGCCTCGGCTTTGATCCAGGTTTCAATCGTCACGGGGTTGCTGTTTCGGTTGGGGTTTCGGTTGGGACGACGATGGTGTTGGTTGGGGCAACGGTGTTGGTTGGGGCAATTGTTGCAGTGGCGGGCGGGCGTGTGGGGGTGAGGGTGCTGCCGCTGACTTTGAAGAGCAGGTAGACTTGCGAGAAGTTAATTCCATCTTGGTTGCTCAGCACCCAAATGGTGTTGTATTCTCCGGCAGTGAGGGGTGCTGTCATTTGCAACGTGATGTCAATTTCGCTATTGGGTGCAACATCGCGGGGCAAGTTGATGTCGGCGGCGCCCATGCGACCGCCACTGCCCGCATAGAAGCGGAATTTGTATTGTGTTGTCCAGGTAGTGGGGCCAGTGTTCTTTAGCCGCCAGGTCATGGTGAAGGTTTGGGCAGGAGCAAAGACGGTGCCATCACTGGGTGATTGGGAGACGTAGGTTGCTTGATCTCTGATGCCACTGCTGAGGGTGTTGGTCGGCAGGAAGACCTGAGTTGTCGCCAGGGCGGTGGGCGGGAGAGTGATGGACAGGGTTGGTGTGGCAGGTTCTGGTGTGTTGGTGGGGGCAACCGTAAAGGTTGGGGTTGCACTCGGGGCAGCCAGGGCGGTCTGCGTCAATTGAGCCTGCACGGTTTGCATGGCCTGCGTGCGAATATCATCGGGGTTGACCGTTGGAGAGGGCGTGGCTTTGGGGGTGCAGGCGGTTAGAATCAGGATTCCCAGCAGCAGAAAGATGCTGAAGGAACGAACTTGCTTGCGAAACATGAGAAAAGTACCTCCAATTGTGTTTGACAAAGTTTTAGGCCTGAACGACCAGAGACGTATTGTCAGACGCAAAGGGCGAATTGTCAAGGGTTTGCAAGATGTGAAGAATTTAAGCTCCGTAGATTAGGATGCGTAGCAAGACACCGGTGAAGAAACCGGTGGCTGCGCTGAGCAGGGCAATGCGAATCAGGGGGCGAAATTCTAACCCTTTGATTGGGTAGTATAAGGGTTGCAGGGTAATGGTCAGTGAGGTCCGACCTGGATGGTGCAAAGCGGAAAAAAGGGGGCGTAGGGATTCGAGCACAGCAGTGGTGATTGTCCAAAAGTGTAATTCAATTTTTTGTAGGGTGGAGTTCATGGTTGCCTCTGATTGTTATCGAGATGAGGAGATTTTGAGGATTTTTCCGGTGGGGTGGACGGTGACCCGGACGATAAAGGGTAGGGAGATGGCTTTGCCAAGCTGTGGGCGCACCTCAAAAATTAGTAGTGTGTTGGCGGCAGCAGGTTGTTGACGCGGCCGGGTGCCGGCAAGCGCTGGAAAGCGTCGGTAGATTTGTTGGCAAATGCTGTGAAGAGTGTTGGAATCCATGGTTTAGTGACGGGTGCGGCGGCGCAGAAAGGCGGGTAAGTCGAGGTCGTTGGGGGCGCTGACCGGTTGTAGTTCGGGCGTGTTGGCAAAGGATTGCAGGGGGATTGCAGGCGAGGGCGCGATTGTGCCAGGCAGGGGTTGGGCAGCAATCGTTGGTGTGGCAACGTTGGTGGAAATGGGGGTGGCACCAAGACCAGTGAGGATGAGAATGACCTGGGCGCGGTCTTGGAGTCTCTCATCTGTCATCAGTCCGGGGATGATTTCAACGCACTGACCGGCCTGGTCTTGCAGGGTTGATAGGGCGTTCATGACTTCAATGAAGGTGATATCTTGGCTGGCAGTGATGTTGACCAGAATGGCGGTGGCCTCTTCGATTTGCAAGGTGTCGAGCAATGGGTGATGCAGGGCGCGTTCAATTGCTTTTTCAACTTTGTTAGGCCCTTCACCGATGCCGATGGAAAGCAACGCGCCACCGCCCGTTTTGATCAATTGCTGAATATGGGCAAAATCTATGTTGATGAGCCCGGGTTCGGTGATGAGTTCGGAGATGCCTTGAATGCCCTGACGCAGCACGTCGTCGGCAAGACGGAAAGCCATTTCAAGTGTCAGGTTGCGTCCAGCCAGGGAGAGCAGGCGGTCATTGGGGATGGTGATGAGTGTGTCGCTGTGGGCGCGCAGGCGTGCCAGGCCGGCACGAGCATTGGCTTGACGGCGACCTACTTCGAATGAGAAGGGGGTGGTGACAACCGAGACGGTGATGGCACCAACCGAATGAGCTGCGCGGGCAACAACAGCAGCGGCGCCGGTGCCGGTGCCGCCGCCCATTCCGGCGGCAATGAAGACCATATCGGCCCCATCAAGGGCTTGGGTGAGGGGGATGTAGCTTTCTTCAGCAGCTGCTTCGCCTATGTCGGGGTTGCCGCCCGCGCCCAGACCGCGCGTTCGGTGTGGGCCGAGCTGAATGCGAGTAGGCGCCAGGGTGTGCTGAAGGGCTTGCGCGTCGGTGTTGGCTACAATGAATTCTATGTTGCTAAGGCCTAGTTCAATCATGCGGTTGATGGCGTTTGAGCCAGCGCCGCCTACGCCGATGGCTTTGAGGCGAGGTTGTTGGGCGGTGAGCGGGGTAAAATGGGTGGTTGAGTGAGTAGGAAGGGTAAAGTTCATAGGAGACCTCTTTCTCTAAGATGGTGCAAGATTCATGCCGGGTTCGGTAATTCTTTCCACCTGACAGCCGACAGCACGAAGGGCGTTCAGATCTTCTTCGGGGATGGCCTGTTCGTTGGCAACTACGGTGACACGCCGTGCCAGCGAGGCTTCGTGCAGGGAGAAACCAACCGTTGGACGGTATTTCTTAATCAGCGGGCGGATGAAATCCAGGTGCCAATCGGGGACACCCCACTCAAAGTTGGGGAGAAGGATGTAATGTTCAAAAACGGGTTGTTCGTTGGGAAGGAATTTGGCGACGGGTTCGGGCGGCTGACAGGCTTTGAGTTTGGAAACCCATGGCTGTGGCTGATTGGGGGTAAGGTACCAGGCCTGGGCGTGGTGGGGTGAATCGGAAGATGCGGATAGCAGCCACATGCAGCAGGCAAGGACGTTTTCGGGTAGGGCGGCAAGTGGTGAGCTGGGTGGGTCGGGAATGGTGTATAACTCGCCAAGCGCTAGATGGACAATCGGAAGCCAGTGCTGTGGTGATGCGGGGGAGGGAGCTGTTTCGGGGGCGGTGGACTGACCAGCTTGGAGCAGGATGATGGGCAGGGAATGGCCCAGCTCAGCTTGGGCAATGGCTGTGTACCAATCGAAGATGCAAAAACCACATTGGTCTTGTGAGCCAGGTGGCGTGATGTAAGGGCTGGCCTGCGGCCAGCGTTGTGGCCCACCGCTGCCCCAGTCTAGTGGGCGGTTATGGCTCCAGGCATAGGCAGTCAGGATGAGCTGATTCAGCAGGTCGGTTTGTTGTCGGCGTTGAAGTGAGGCAAGCGCGGTGCGAAGGAAGGTGGTATCCCAATAATTTCCGCCGGGTTGCAGCGGGGGGAAGAGTGGGGAAAGCTGCCGTTCTAGCGCGAGAGTGGCAAAGGGCAGATAGAGGTCAAGGAAGCGCTCTACTGGGTTTTGGTGTGCCCAGGCAGTGTGGGGCCAGGCAGAGCGTTGGTTGGGGCGGTCGAAGAAGAGCAGGTAACGGACGCCCCACTGCGCATAGACGTTGAGCAATGGGATGATTGTGTTGGGGGCAGGCGGGTCGCTTAATGGAAGATTGAATTCAATCAGCGGCTGGATGCCGGCCTGGAGCAAACCGTCTAGAAAGGTTTCTGGAATGGCACGATTGGTTTCGGATCGCAACACGAGCCATTGAACGTTCAGCTGACGTAGCTCCGGCAGCCAGGTTTGCAGATCGCTTTGGCGGTAATGGATAGTATCAGGAAAGTAGTGTAGACCGAGACGGGACATGGTTCACCAGTTCAATAAATTTTCCAGTGAAAAAAGAAAGGTGCAAGATTTGTGCCAGTGGAAAAAGTCATCAAAGTGAATTTCTCGCGTTATAATACGGCCATGATTCTGGTTACTGGTGGAACTGGCTTTGTTGGGCGGGCTTTGATCCGACAGTTAAGGCAGGCGGATTATCCAGTGCGGACTTTGTTACGCCCTTCACCAAAATCGCCCAATTTGCCACAGGGAGTTGCGGTGGATGTGGTGTTGTGCAGCTTGAACGATGAGCGCGGGCTGCGAGCGGCGATGAAGGGGGTTAAGGTCGTTTACCATTTGGCGGGCAGTGAGCGGTTAAGCACAAAGGCGGATTTGAATCAGGTGGATATTGCTGGCACGGAGGCGATTGTACGGGCGGCAAGTCAGGCGGGGGTGGAAAAGCTAATTTTTTTGAGCCATTTGGGGGCGGATCGTCAATCCGCTTTTGCGGTGCTGAAAGCAAAAGGAATTGCAGAGCACTTGATTCAGCAGGGGGGGGTGCCCTATGTTATTTTGCGCTCTGCTGTGGCCTATGGGCCGGGCGACGCGTTCACAGAGCCGTTGGCACGGGTGTTGCGACGTAGTCCAGGGTTCTTCTTCATACCAAACGATGGGCGCGGTTTAATTCAACCCTTGTGGATTGAAGACCTGGTAACCTGTATGGTGATGGCATTGGAGGATGAGCGTTTGGTTGGGCAGGTGACAAACCTGGGGGGAATTGAGGCGTTGACCATTCGCGATGTTGTGAGGGCAATTTGTCAGCAATTGGGGGTGCGGCGATTGTTGTTGCATTTGCCGGTCAAGCGTTTGCGTAGTTTGGCGCTTTTTTTGGAACAGACAGGCAATTTTCCGCTTTCAATTTATTGGATGGATTATTTGTCGTATGACCGTACTTGCCCGCTGGATAGTGTGCCGCGACAGTTTGGTTTGCTGCCAGCACGATTTCACCAACAATTGGGGTACTTGCGATGAGGGAACAGGCTTTTTGTGTGCATGGGCATTTTTATCAACCGGCACGCGAAGACCCGTTGACTGGTGAAATTCCTCAAGAGCAGGGCGCTGCACCTTATCCAAACTGGAACGAACGAATCCACGATCATTGTTATCGTCCCAATGCAGAATTGGGCAATTTTGAGCGGATCAGTTTCAATATTGGGCCAACGCTGTTTAACTGGATGGCGTTGCGTCATCCGGAAACAGTGGAGATGATTTTGGCGCAGGAGCGGCGCACGATGCGCCGTTATGGGGTGAGCAATGCTTTGGCGCAAGCGTATCATCACACCATTTTACCGTTGGCTGCTCGACATGACAAAATCAGTGAAGTGTTGTGGGGGATTGCCGATTACGAGAAGCGGTTTGGGCATTCGCCGATGGGGATGTGGTTGCCAGAGACTGCTGTGGATGAAGAAACCTTGGGGGTGTTGGCTGATTGTGGAATTCAGTTCACTATTTTGGCTCCATGGCAGGCGGAAGGGGATGATTTGGACATTACGCAGCCTTATTGGGTGGAGCTGAATAGTGGCAAACGCATGGTGGTGTTTTTCTATCAGCCGGAATTGAGTTCGCGAATTAGCTTTGACCCGGCAGCGACGAGCAATGCAGATGAGTTTTACCGTAATATTTTGCGTGGGCAGTTCCGCACAAGCGATGAGGCTCAGTTTGTGCTGATGGCTTCTGATGGCGAGCTGTATGGACATCATCAGCCTTTTCGGGATAAGTTCCTGGCCTATTTGACTGGTAAGGTGGGCAATGATTCGCTGCCTTTTGCCACCTTCCCGGCACAATGGTTGCAAGATCATAAACCGCAGCGGGTTGTGCGCATTCGCAATGGCACATCCTGGAGTTGTCATCATGGCATTTTGCGCTGGGCGGGGCATTGTGGTTGTACGCCGCATGGTGAATGGAAAGCTTATTTACGGCAGGCATTGAACTTTGTCGCGCAGGCGATTGATGAGGTGTATGTTTCGAGGGTGCAGCCGTTGGTGGGCGATGTGTGGCAGTTGCGCAATCAGTATATTCATGTGTTGCTTGGCAATACGTCGTTGAGCAGCCTCACCCGGCTGATTTCTGGGCGCTCGTTGAGCGAAGAACAGCTTTCACGGATTGATATGCTGTTGACGGCGCAGCATGAGCGTATGCGTATGTTTACGTCGTGTGGATGGTTCTTTGAGGATTTTGATCGGATTGAACCGCGGAATGTTGTTGCTTACGCAGCGCAGGCGATTTGGCTGACCTATGTGGCGACGGGTGTGGATCTCTCAGGAAAGGCACAACAATGGTTTTACCCGGTGCAAAGTTGGGTGACGGGGTTGCGGGCCGATGTGGTCTTTCAGGAGCGATTGCGGCGGGCGCGTGAATATTTTGAGCGTTTGCGCTATATGGTTTGGGTGCCGGGTTAGGCGGCGGTATATTTGCGCTTCCACTCGTACAATTTGTTAAGCGCTTCAATGGGCGAGAGGGTGTTGATGTCCAAAGCCTGAAGTTCCTCGCGCAATGGGTTGGTTTCTGGAAAGAGCGCCATTTGTTGGGGTAAAGTGGGGTTAAGGTGGACTGCTTTGCCCGAGGACGCTTCAAGCTCTTGCAGGATTTGACTGGCGCGTTGAATGACCGGGCGGGGCAAACCGGCAAGTTGGGCAACGTGGATGCCGTAGGAACGGTCGGCGCCGCCGGGGATGATTTTGTGTAAGAAGATGACCTGTCCTTGGGTTTCGCTGACGGCGACATTGTAATTGCGCACGCCCGGTAGAAGCTCTGATAACTGGGTCAATTCGTGGTAGTGAGTGGCAAACAGGGTGCGGGCGCGTAGTTGCGGGTGATTGTGAATGTATTCGATGATGGCCCAGGCGATGGAAAGGCCGTCGTAGGTGCTGGTGCCGCGCCCGATTTCGTCGAGGATGAGTAGGCTGCGCGGGGTGGCATGATGAAGGATGTTCGCGGCCTCGATCATTTCCACCATGAAGGTGGATTGACCGGCGTGAATTTCATCTTGCGCTCCAATGCGGGTAAAGATGCGGTCTACCAGGCCAATGCGTGCGGATTGGGCGGGAACGAAGCTGCCAATTTGGGCCATGAGCACAATCAGCGCCACCTGACGCAGGAAGGTGGATTTGCCGCTCATGTTGGGGCCGGTAATGAGACGGACAATTTCGCCTTCTTCAAAACAGGCATCGTTCGGGACGAAGCGTTCGGCGGTTCGTGTTCGTTCGACAACGGGGTGTCTTCCAGCCTGAATTTCAAGACAGGCATCGTTGGTAATTTGGGGGCGGACGTAACCGCCAATGGCGGCAGCTTCAGCGAGTGCAGCCAGGGCGTCCAGTTCGGCAATGGTACGGGCTGTTTCAAGCAGGGTGCGGGTGGCATTGCCAATTTGTGTGCAGACTTGTCGAAAGATGCGCCCTTCAACGTCGCGGATGCGTTCTTCCGCATTGAGGACGAGTGCCTCATATTCTTTCATTTGAGGTGTGATGTAGCGTTCAGCGTTCACCAGGGTCTGTTTGCGAATATATTCCGCCGGTACCATATCGGTGTTGCTGTTGGTGATTTCAATGTAATAGCCAAAGACTTTGTTGTAGCCAACTTTGAGGTTCTTGATGCCAGTTCGTTGGCGTTCAACGCTTTCAAGGTTGGCAATCCATTGACGGGCATGGCGTGAAGATTCGATGATGTCGTCCAGCTCGGCAGAGTAGCCGGGGCGAATGACGCCGGGATTTTGCAGTGTGGCAGGCGGGTCATCGCTGATAGCCGCTTCTAGCAGGGTTCGCTCTTGTTGACAAAGATGGAGATGGGCAAGCAGGTTTTGCAGTGCTGTTGGATGCGTTGGGGCAGCTTGTAAGGCGCTGTGCAAGGCGGGCAAGCCTTGCAGGGTGGAGCGCAGGGCTTGCAGGTCGCGCGGGGTGGCATGGCCAGAGAGGATGCGATTGGTGAGGCGTTCCAGGTCGTTTAAGGGGCGCAATGCGTTGCGCAATTCGGAGCGCAGCAGGCCTGATGTGAGGAAAAAGGCGACGCCATCTTGACGGGCCTCAATGGCAGCCTGGCTGAGCAGGGGTTTGCTGACCCATTGGCGAATCAGGCGTTTGCCCATGGGCGTGATGCTGTGGTCAAGGACGCCCAACAATGAGCCGTTGACTTCCCCGGTGCGGATGGTTTCGGTTAATTCCAGGTTGCGCCGGGTGGCTGCATCGAGCGTCATGAAGTCGTTAAGTGAGTAGGTGGACAGGCTGTTGAGCAGGTTGAGCGCCGCGGGTTGGGTTTCTTGCAGGTATTGGAGCAGGGCTCCGGCAGCTTGTATGGCAAGCGTCATGCCGCGCAGGCCAAACCCATCCAATGCGGCGACCTGAAAATGTTTTTGCAGCGTTTGCTGGCAGCGCCCCGGCTCAAATCGCCAGGCAGGCCAGTGCGAAAGGTGAAGTGAAGTGCCATCGGGGGCAGGTGCGTTTTCAGGCAGGAGCACTTCACTCACATGCAGGCGCAGACACTCGGCGCGCAATTGAGCGGCGGTATCGGAGCCTTCGAGCTCGGCAACGGCAAATTCGCCGGTGGTAATGTCGGCATAGGCAATGGCAGCCCGGTCTTCGGTTTGCACAATGCTGGCCAGGTAGTTGTTGCGGTCTCCTTTGAGTAGACCGGGTTCGACGATGGTGCCGGGGGTAACGACGCGCACGACCTGTCGTGGAAAGAGGCCTTTAATCGGCTGTTCACCGACTTGTTCACAAATGGCGACGTGATAGCCCTTTTCAATCAGGCGGGCCAGATAGTTTTCGACCGCATGGTAGGGAATGCCTGCCATGGGCACACGCGTGCCGCGCGCCACGGGGCGCGAGGTGAGGACAAGGTCAAGCTCGCGCGAGGTGGTTTCAGCGTCCTGATCGAAAGTTTCGTAAAAGTCACCCAAACGAAAAAAGAGAATTGCGTTGGGGTATTGACGTTTAATTTCGAGATATTGTTGTCGAATGGGGGTAACGTCGTCGGTGGTCATGCGTGTCAGAAGTGAAGGAAATTAAGCCGCGGGGGTGCCACATTCGGAGCAGAATTTGGCGCCAGGGGCGATTTTGGCGCCACACTCGGTGCAATGGCGTTCTCTTTGTATTTTGGCACCGCAATTGGGGCAGAATTTGATGGTGGCGCTGGGTAGGGATTCGTTGCAGGATGGACAGGATGCTTGAATGGTTTGGTTCCAACCGGTGGAGGTGGTGCGTTGGTCTTCTTCAGACGGAGTCGCGTTGGTCCACACGGCTTCAACTGCGCGTGAAGATTGGGCCGCGGCCATTTCTACTCCCAGGTCGGGGGCGCAACTTTTGCATAGGTTGCGGTTTTTATTCCAACAGTGTTCGCGGCAGACCCATTGGGAGCAATGGGGGCATTGGATGAATTGAGGGCGCAATTCTTCAATTGCTTCTTCAAAGGCGTTGTCATGAGCTTTTTGCCAGCCAGCAGAGCGAACGCGTTCGCCCAGGTCCGCTGCCTGATTGAAGATGCCGCCCAGCAGGCTGCTGGCAGCATTGAGCGCTCCACTGACATTGCTAACCCCCCATGCTTGAAAGCGAGTTCGGTATCCGGTACCGCAGCGATTGCAGTGAAATTCGAATTGAAAACCGCGATCGGTGCTCAGATCACTATAGTTGTTGACAAATTGAATCGCACACATGGTCTGTTCCTTTCCTGGGTGAGCTGATTATACCCCAGTTTGCGCTTAGGGCCACTGGACGATGGGTTGACCGGTGTTCACATCAAAGATGTTGAGCTTTGTTTGTGCAAGGTAAACATAATTTTTTTGCCAGCCAAGCAAAGTGACGCTGAAGATGTTTTGTTCAGGCACGGCATATGTCATTTGACCACTGCTGTTTCCGGTTTCCAGGTTGAAGGTTTCAAAAACGATGCGTTGCGGCTCTGCAAAAGCTTGCAAAACAGTGAGCCCACCTGGGGTCAGGAATGCGGCAAATTTATTTTGGCCATTGATGGTTTCGGATGAGCCGGGTTCTATGGGAGTGCCGTTGGGGATGGTTTGCCAGAGTTTTTTACCGGTTTGGGCATGGATTGTCCATAATTCGTAGCGCTTTGAACCAAGTGTGCGTTCAGCCTGGATGACGAGCTTGTCGTCTCGGGCGGCGATGGGGCGCAGTTGATACCCATCGGCTTGAAAAATTTGAGATGCCTGGCCGGAAGAAACGTCTATGCGCCAAACTTCGTTGCCGTTTTTGGCTGAAAGAAAGAGCTGATCACTCGTTTGCACAAAGTGGGCTTGGTTGCGTGCCAGGTCTTCTGGCAGGGTTGTTTGCCACAGGCGTTGACCGGTTTGCACATCCCATTTTTCGAGGCAGGCGGGTTCCCAAAAGCCATAGAGCAGGTAGATGCTTTGCTGGTCACTAGCGGGGATTAGCGGATCGTCTGATTCGGGCGTTTGTACGTCGTTGGTGAAGTTATGATTGGGGCAGGTTGGTTCCAGGCTGTGTTCAATTTTTCCGGTGCGTGTATCTACAATTTGGATGTGCTCTGTCTGGTTTACTTCGTCTATGTAGACGAGACGGTCATTTAGCAGGTAGGTGCCTTGGGGCTGTTGGGCAAGCCCTGCACTCCAAAGCGATTGGCCGGTTGCGGCGTCGAATGCTTGCAATGTGTTGAGCTGTGTGAGCGCAATAACGCGCTCGGCATTGGCTTGCAGGCAGGTGCGGCAGGAGGTTGGTAACAAATCGTTGAGGGTGGCCTGCCAGAGTTGAGCGCCATCACTTTGCTGAAAGGCAATCAGGCGGGTTTCGTCGGCCAGGTAAATGCGTCCGGCAGCTGCTTGCAGCGTCATGCGATAGGTTGGCTGTTCCAGGTTTTCGCTTTTCCATTGTAGCGCATTGGCCTGATTGAAGTCAAAATAGGCAAGACGATGGGAAGAATCGGAAAATGAAACCAGGGAGGTCAGTCCGTTGTAGGGTTCGTTGGGAATCAAAATGGGGTGGTCAAGAGACCAAACGTTGAGCTTGGGTACCCAAGCATCTTTGTTGTTGGTGGAGAAAAGAATTCCTATGGCAAGGCAGCCGCCAATGATGCTGATGATGACCAATCCAAGCAGCCATAGTTTCCACAATGGGGGTGAGGAGGCTTTGACCTTGGGTGGTAAGTTCGTTGTTACCACAATCACTTGCTGTGGCGTGTTTGGGGAAGCTTCTGGAAGCTTGAGTGTGGCTTTGCAATACTGACATACGATGTGACGTTGGTCTGTGGAGGGCAAGGGGGCGCCGCAGCAGGGACAGTTTAGCGAATGGATGGCTTCTGGCATAACCTGACTCACATAAATAGATTGTTGAGTGGATTATACAACATTTTAACGGGGTGTTTGAGCTGAGCGAAGGCCTTTTTCAGTGACGCTCCAGATGCGTTGGGGAGTTGCAAGCAGGCAGCCTGAACATCCGGCGCAGTGGGCTGAGGATGGTGCGTTGGGGGCGCAGGTGGTAGAAGGGGCGCTTTCTTGAAGGTAGCCAAGGGCAACGAGGCGTTCGGCCAGAAGCGTAATCATGGCTGGGGTGGTGTGTAGTTTGGCGGCCAAACTGGTGATGGTGTTGGATTGACCGCTCGCAATGTGTTGAAGGAGTTGCCAGAGCATTAGAAAAGGCTCCCGATTTGATAGACGAGGATGGCGGCGGTAATGGAGAGAAAAAGGGTGAGGATGATGCTGAACGCAGTCCATTTGAATGAGCGGGTTTCTTGATAAATGGCGGCCAGGGTACCAATGCAGGGGATGAATAACATTTGGAAGACGAGCAAGGCCAAACCGGCTTGGGGGGCGATTTGTTGGGATAGGTTGTTCAGGTCGCCGTATAAGACGCCCAGGGTGGCGATGGTGTTTTCTTTGGCGGCTACACTGGTGAGAATGGCGATGAGCGCTTGCCAGGGAATGCCCATGCTGTGCCCCAACGGTTCAAGCCATTGGCCAACCTGACCCAGGTAGCTGCTCTGCACCTGACCGGTGGGAAAGTAGGAGAAGACCCAGACGAGCAGTGAAGCAAGCAGGATGACTTTGCCGGCTTTTTCCAGGAAGCTGATCAGATTATGCCAGATGTACAGCCCAATGGTTTTGAGATTGGGCAGGTGGTACAGAGGAAGTTCCATGATGAAGGCCATGTGCTCATCTTGAAAGGCGAAATGATGCAGCAACCATCCTAAGATGGCAAGCAAAAGCAAGTTGCTGCCGACCAGGGCCCAGGTGACGAGGGCGGCGTTGTTGGGGAAGAAGAGGGGTGTCAGGATGGCGATGACTGCCATGCGAGCCGTGCAGGGAATGAAGGGAATCAACAAGGTGGTTAGCAGGCGGGCACGGGGCGATTCGATGATGCGAGTGCCGAATACGGCTGGAACATTGCAACCAAAGCCAAGCAAGATGGGGAGAAAGCTCTTGCCATGCAAGCCCAGTTGATGCATCCAACGATCACTGAGGTAGGCGGCACGCGCCAGGTAACCGGTATCTTCGAGCAGGCCGAGGGTGGCATAAAAAATTGCCAGGATAGGCAAGAAGGTTAGCACCATGCCCAAGCCGCCCAATACCCCAGAAGCAAGCATTTCGGTCAGCCAGGGTGGAGCGGGGGTCATCCATGTGCGCAACAAATCTGCAAGCAGGTTGACCTGAGCGCTGAGCCAATTTTGCAGCGGGCTGCCGATGGTGTAGGTAAGCCAGAAAACGCTGCCTAAGATAAGAATGAGAGACAGGGTGCCCCAGAAGGGATGGGTCAGGATGCGATCGAGGCGGGCTGTTAGGCCCACGCGGGTTACCTGGGGCTGAACAATGGCAGCGCGTACCATGCGGGCAATCCATTCGTAGCGAGCGCCAGCAATATCAAGGATGGCATCTTCATGTTGGTAGAGCAGGGCGCCAATTTTTTCCCATTCTTGAGCAGGGACGAGATTTTTCATCAAGCTGGTTATTTCTTCATCGCCTTCAAGCAATTTGAGGGCGACCCATTCGGGGGGATAGGGCGTTGGGACAAAGGGGGTTAGCTGTGTGGTGAGGGTGTTCAACACAGATTGGTGTGCGGGCAAGATGGATGGCCGACGTGGTTGATAGGCGATTTTGCCATCAAGCAATTGCGTGGCAGTTTCGATGAGTGTGTTGATGCCCTGGCCACGACTGGCTGACATGGGGATGACCGGAATGCCAAGGGCGCTTTGGAGCACATCTGGCTCGACTTGAATACCTTCCTGACGGGCAACATCCATCATGTTGAGCGCCAATACAACTGGTGCAGGCAGGAGCAGAATTTCTGCTAGCAGATAAAGGTTGCGTTCCAGGGTTGCTGCGTCTACGACGACAATGACCAAATCGGGCTGCTCTTGCAAAATATATTCGCGCGCCAGGCGTTCTTCTTCCGAGTTGGCGGTCAGGCTATAGGTGCCGGGCAAGTCCACAATCTGGTAGGTTCGACCGGCATGGGTGAATTGACCAGTTTTTTGTTCGATGGTTTTTCCGGTCCAATTGCCAACATGTTGATTGAGACCCGTGAGCAGGTTGAAGACGGTTGATTTGCCGACATTGGGTTGACCGGCCAGGGCAATGGTGTAACATGGGGAAGCATTGTCAAGAGCAGAAGTGGGCTCTTCGTTGTCAGCTGGACTGAGCAAGACATGTTGGGCTTCTTGTTGGCCGAGTGCAATTTGGGTGCCGCGTACGCTGACGAGGAGGGGGCCGCGGTGTTGTTTGCGGATTAATGTAACCGGTGCGCCGGGGGTGAAGCCTAAGGCAGCCAAACGACCAACAACGGCGCGCCCGCCTTGCAATTGCCGGACATAGCCCATGTTACCGGGTTCGAGTTCAATGAGAGGGAGAGAAGAAAGGGTTTTCATGCGGTTTGGGAATGGGGAATGTGAGAGCCATGAGGGCAGGATTCGGGTTCGCCAAGCAAGGCAGCGAGGCGCTCGGTGACGAGTTCTGGGGCGGCATGTTCGAGTGCATCGGCAATTTCGTGGACTTGCTCGATGGGGATGCCGAGCTGATCGTTGAGAAAACGTTCCCAAATGCGGTGACGGCGGATGAGGGCTGCTGCAATTTGTTCCCCTTGCGCGGTGAGGGTGACGCCTTTGTAACGGATGTAGTGGACAAGCTGTGCTCCCTCAAGTTTTTGGATCATCTCGTGAATTGAGATGAGAGTGAAGCCAAAATAAGCCTTTAACTTCGGCAGTGGCACGGGAGTGTTTGCATCCGCGCGCAAACGGTAAATGACGCCGACATACATTTCAAGATTCTCTTTTTGCATGATGAATTTTCCTGATGGTTTGAATGATAAGGCATACCTTATCATTTTCATTTGAATTATACTGTACTTTGCGGTGCTTGAGCAGGTGACAAATATCCTGTTTTGCAAGGTTGTAAGACAAATGTTAAAGCCCGGTTGCGGGTATAATCGAAGAACGGTTATGAAGCAGCGATTGGATGTGTTGATGACTGAACGTGGTCTGGCGAACAGCCGTTCGTTGGCGCAGCGCCTGGTGATGGATGGCAAGGTGCGCGTGGACGGACGGATCATTCGCAAACCGGGCGTACAGGTTGCGGAAGATGCGTGTCTGGAATTGGAGGCGCCGCCGCGATTTGTATCGCGCGGTGGCGAAAAATTGCAGGCAGCTTTGGATGCATTTGGATTGCAAAATTTGTCGGGGTGGGTTTGTGCCGATGTAGGTGCTTCAACCGGTGGGTTTACGGATTGTTTGTTGCAGGCAGGGGCGCGACGGGTGTATGCGCTGGATGTGGGCGAAGGTATTTTGGATGAACGTTTGCGCAACGACAGTCGGGTGGTGGTGATGGAGAATACCAATGCGCGACATGTGGTGCAATTGGTTGAACCGGTGCAGTTCGTGACAGTGGATGCCTCATTTATCTCTTTGCAATTGCTGTTGCCGGTATTGCGCGGCTGGTTAACAGCGGATGGGCAGGTTGTGGCGCTGATTAAGCCGCAATTTGAGGCGGGGCGCGAAGAGGTGGGGCGCGGTGATGGGGTGATTCGCAATCCGGAGATTCACCGTCGGGTGGTGTTGGATGTGCTGAACTGCGCAGTCGGTTTGGGGTTGCGCCCGCGCGGTTTCATTCGTTCGCCTTTGTTGGGGCCAAAGGGGAATGTGGAATTTTTGGTTTGGTTGGACGTGTGCGCGCAGCCAATTCTTGCTGAAGACTGGCAAAGATGGGTTCAAGATGCAACCAAAGAAGATCATTCGCGTGTAGAATAAACGTATTCGATTTGTTGGAGGTGGCTCATGACGGATTATATTCGACGGCTTTTGGGCGAACAGGAAAGAATCTTGCTTGTGACACGACAGCATTCCTTTGTGCTGATTAGCTCAATTGTGTTGGAGGTTTTCCTGATCTTGTTGTTGGGCGGGGGTTTTGGTTTCCTGGCTGCGGCGGTCAATCCACTGTTTGCGTTGGGGTTGATTTTGATGTTGGTGCCACTGATTACCATGGTGCGCGATATTTTGGTTTGGACCAATCGCCAATACATTGTGACAAACCGACGAGTGATTCAGATTTCCGGCATTCTGGATAAGACGGTGACGGATTCTTCACTTGAGAAAGTGAACGATGTGAAGATGGTTCAGTCGTTTTGGGGGCGGATGTTTAATTATGGCGATATTCAAATTCTGACGGCTAGTGAATTGGGGGCAAATTTGTTCCGTCGCATTGGCGATCCGGTTCGTTTTAAGACAGCGATGCTGAACGCCAAAGAGGAGATGGCGCAAGATCGTGATGATGTGCCTGTGCGACGGACGACGCAGCCGGCGGTCAGCACTGGACGCGACGATATTCCTGGGTTGATTATGCAATTGGACGCTTTGCGACAGCGAGGGGTGCTGACCGAAGAGGAGTTTCAGCGCAAGAAGACGGAATTGCTGGAAAAGATGTGATGCCTGGGGTATACTAGCCTGTCTATGAGTACGCAGCATATTCGCAATTTTTGTATCATTGCCCATGTAGATCATGGCAAGTCCACGCTGGCCGATCGCTTGTTGCAGTTGACGGGTACCATCTCAGAGCGAGATATGGTTGAGCAGGTGTTGGATAGCATGGACCTGGAGCGCGAGAAGGGCGTGACGATTAAGGCTTCCGCTGTGCGGATGAATTACGTAGGGCGCGATGGCAACTCCTATGAGCTCAATTTGATTGATACGCCCGGGCATGTTGACTTTAACTACGAAGTCAGCCGGGCCTTGGCGGCTTGTGAAGGAGCGTTGCTGGTTGTGGATGCAACGCAAGGGATTGAGGCGCAGACACTGGCAAACCTGTATCTGGCGTTGAACTCTGATTTGACGATTATCCCGGTGATCAACAAGATAGATTTGCCTTCGGCCCGCCCGGAAGAGGTGGCACAAGATTTGCAGGCGTTGTTAGGGGTGCCGGCAGAGAGCATCCCTTGCATTTCAGCCAAAGAGGGTACGAATGTGCAAGAGGTCTTGGAAGCGATTGTGCAACAGGTGCCGCCGCCGCGTGGGGATGATCAACAACCATTGCAGGCGTTGATTTTTGACTCGCACTATGATTCTTACAAAGGTGTGGTGGCCTATGTGCGGGTGATGCAAGGCCAAATGCGCAACAGCGATATCTTGCGGATGATGGCAACGGGTGCTGATGTGCGCCCGGTGGAGATTGGTTTCTTTGGCCCAGGGATGCGCCCGGTGGAGCAGTTGTTGGCCGGAGACGTGGGCTATGTGGCAACTGGATTGAAGACGGTGAGCGAGTGTCGCGTGGGAGATACGATTACACAGGCGCAAAATCCGGCACCGGAACCGTTGCCAGGTTATTTGCACCCTAAACCGATGGTGTTTGCTGGCATTTATCCGGTGGAAGGCGAGGATTACCCCGACTTGAAAGAGGCGCTGGAGAAATTACAGCTAAACGACGCGGCGCTGACCTATCAACTGGAGACCTCGCAGGCGCTTAATTTTGGGTTTCGGTGTGGTTTCTTGGGGCTCTTCCATATGGAGATCATTCAAGAGCGCCTGGAACGAGAATACGACCTGGATATTGTTGTTACCGCGCCCTCGGTAGAGTACGAGGTAGAATTGTTGACCGGCGAAGTGTTGACGATTGATTCGCCGGTGGCTTTGCCGGATGAGTCGAAGATCAAGGAAGTGCGCGAGCCGTGGATGAATCTGGAGATTTTTACGCCGACCGAATTTTTTGGGACGGTGATGGAATTGGTGACAAAACGGCGCGGGGTGTTCAAGAGTCAGGAGTATCCGGCGCCCAATCGGGTGCAATTGGGGTTTGAAATTCCGCTCTCGGAGCTGATTGTAGATTTCTTTGACGATCTCAAGTCGCGCACGCGTGGCTATGCTTCGATGGATTATTCCTTCGCTGAATATCGTCCGGGAAATTTGGTCAAGCTGGAAGTTTTGGTTGGGGGCGAAGCAGTGGATGCATTGGCGGCGATTGTGCATAAGGAAGACGCGTATCACAAAGGTCAGCGCCTGGTCACAAAACTGAAAGAACTGATTCCACGGCAATTGTTTGATGTGGCGGTGCAAGCTTCAGCCGGTGGGCGGGTGATTTCGCGGGCGAACATCAAAGCGCTGCGCAAGGATGTGTTGGCGAAGTGCTATGGTGGTGACATCACGCGCAAGCGCAAGCTGCTGGAAAAGCAAAAGAAAGGCAAGCGCCGAATGAAGATGGTGGGGAGTGTCGAAATTCCGCAAGAGGCTTTTATGGCCGTTTTGCGTCTTGAAGAGGAGTAACGACGGTTTGCGCATTCTGATTGCTCTCACCTATTATCGCCCACATTATTCGGGGCTGACAATTTATACCGAGCGCCTGGCACGTGCCTTGGTGGCGCGCGGTCATCAGGTAACGGTGTTAACCTCGCGTTTTGACCCCAAAATGCCGGCAGTGGAGATGCAAAATGGGGTACAGGTGGTGCGACCGTGGGTGTTGATGCGCGTTAGCAAAGGCGTGTTGATGCCGCAGATGCCGTTTTGGGCGGTGCGTTTGATCCGGCAGGCCGACGTGGTTAATTTGCATGTGCCGCAGTTGGATGCAGCCCCAATTGCATTGTTGGCGCGTGCGATTGGGCGTCCGGTGGTGCTGACCTACCATTGCGATTTGCATTTGCCCAAAGGGGCGATCCATTGGTTGGCCAATCAGGCTTCGCATTTTGCGAACCGCATCTCCAGCGCCGCGGCACAAGTGATTGTGACCAACACGCGCGATTATGCAGAACAGTCGCAGTTTCTGAAACATCGTCTTGCCAAGGTGATGGTCATTCCGCCGCCGGCAGAGTTGCCAACGGTTTCTGAGCAGGATGTGCAATCTTTTTGTGAGCGTTATCATATTGAGGCTAACCGCCCGGTGATTGGCATGGTGGCGCGCCTTGCAACCGAAAAGGGCGCTGAATATGTGGTGGAGGCCATGCCGAAAGTTTTGGAGCGTTACCCGCAAGCGCAGCTGTTGTTCGTGGGACAGTATCAGAATGTGCTGGGGGAAGAAGCGTATGCGCAACGTTTGCAACCGGGAATTGAACGTTTGGGAACTGCCTGGCGTTTTTTGGGGGTGTTGACACCGCAAGATTTGGCCGCATTTTATCATGTGTGCCGATTGACGGTTTTGCCAAGCATCAATGCGACCGAGTCGTTTGGCATGGTGCAGGTTGAGGCGATGATGAGTGGAACGCCGGTGGTCGCTTCTGATTTGCCGGGGGTGCGTCAGCCGGTGCAAAGTACGGGCATGGGGTTGATTGTGCCGCCAATGGATGCAGACGCGTTGGCGCAGGCGATGTTGCGTGTGTTGGATCAGCCGCAGGCTTTTGCAGGGGACGTGGCGATGGTGCGACAGCGTTTTGCTCCGCAGACAGTTGCCGGGCAGTATGAAGCGCTTTTTTATGAATTGGCTGAGGCAAACAGACAAGGACAAGTTGGAAGGGCTGGTTGATGAAAAAAGATTATTTGTGGTTACAAATTTCCTCTATGCCCTATTTCCGCGGTTTGTTGCGGGCAGTGGAAGGGCGTTTTTATGAAGAAATAGACCTGCCTTCGCCAACCTTGGATTTGGGGTGTGGTGATGGGCATTTTGCCAGCGTTACCTTCGACCGTAAGTTGGAGGTCGGTTTGGACCCGTGGACAGGGCCGCTGCGTGAGGCAGAGCGGCGTGGCTGTTATGTGCAGACAGTGCAAAGCGAGGGGGCGCGCATTCCTTTTCCGGATGGATATTTTGCGAGTGCAATCAGCAATTCGGTTTTGGAGCATATCCCTGACCTTGAACCGGTGTTGGCGGAGGTTGCGCGGGTGTTGCGCCCTGGAGCACAGTTTGCCTTTTGTGTGCCCAACCATCAATTTGACCCGCAATTAAGCGTGGCGCGGGCGTTGGATCGCCTGGGGCTGCATGGGGTGGCTGACGCTTACCGGCGTTTTTTTGACCGGATTGCACGTCATCAACACCTTGATTCGCCTGAGGTGTGGACAGAACGGCTCGAAAAGGCTGGGTTTGAAGTGGTGCGTTGGTGGCACTATTTTTCGCCGCAGGCTTTGGCGGTGTTGGAATGGGGCCATGCATTTGGCTTGCCGGCTTTGGTGGCGAGAAAATTGACCGGACGTTGGATTTTGGTGGCGAGGCCTTGGAACCTGATCTTGACGCAGGCCATTACGCGTCCGCACTATGAAGCTGAACCGGAACATCCATTGGGCGTTTGTACCTTCTATATTGTACGGAGGAAAAGCTGAAATGCATCGTCGGCCTGGCTTCTTTTGGTATTACTTGCGTTCAATCGGACGATTGTTGACAGGGGTGCAGCAACCCTGGCGCATGACCGGTTTGTTCCTCTCGCGCACCACCATTCCAACGGGTGGGCCGGTGTTGCGATTGCGCACGGTGCCGATGGTGCAAATGCGTGTGCGCAGTGGCATGGATATTTGGAGCGTGAAAGAGGCGCTGCTGGACCGATTTTATGAGACTTGTGGCTACGCAGTGCAACCGGGTTGGACGGTGGTGGATATCGGCGCGGGTATTGGCGAGTTTACTATGTTTGCAGCACAGCAGGGCGCCGGACGGGTTTTGGCGTTTGAGCCGTTTCCGCAGTCGTTTGCCCTGTTGCAAGAAAATGTGCGTCTTAATCATGTGGATGTGGTTGAGATGTTCCCGGTTGCGGTGGCAAGTCAGACGGGGAGCCTGACGCTGGATCTTTCGGGTGGTGAGCCGTTGCAGTTCCAAAGCCGTGCGGACGCAGCTGCTGGACAAGAGCAGTTGCGGGTTGCCTGTTGGTCATTGGCCGAGGTGTTTGAACGGACGGGGATGGAACGCTGTAATTTGTTGAAGTTGGATTGCGAAGGTGCCGAGTATGATATTTTGATGAAATCGGACCCGCAATGGTTGGGTAAAATTGAGCGGATTGTGATGGAATATCATGATGGCGTAGCGGCCTATCAGCATGATGATTTGAGCCGATTCTTGCAAGCGCATGGTTATCGGGTGGAGGCGTTTGACAACCCGGTATACAAAGAGATTGGATATCTGCGCGCTGTTCGCATGGATGGAGTGACGGAATGATGGATCCTGAACCAAGTGTGCTTGATTTTGTGAAAGCATGGCTGCGTGGCAAACGAATTCAATTGCCAGAGCAGCATGCAGGCGAAGAATCCGTATCGGTTGAAGTGGAAGCATTGCCTGTATCAGAGGCGCCGCATGTAGTGGCACCGGCAACCCCATTTCCCTGGCGGACTTTGCTGGCGCTGGCTTTGGCGCTGTTGGCGCAGTTTTCCTTAGAGCCGCGCCCGAATCGCACAAGTTTGTGGGGGGTATTGGGCTATCTTGCGGCGGGCTTGTTTTTGTTGTGGGGTTGGTTGGGCAAGGAATTTGATCTGCCCGCTCATTTGAAGATGGCTTTGGGTTGGAAGCGGTCAGAACAGCTACCTGCGGCGGACGGGCAGCGGATGCCGGTTGCGCGGTTGATCTGGATTGCCGGCACGGTTTTCTTTTCGGCATTGGCTTTGCTTGCTTTTGGCAATCGGGCTACCGGGGAGTATGTGTTCAATGCAACCAACTTGTTGCTTTGGGCGGCGGCGTTGCTGTGTGCAATTGGCGCATTGTGGCAACCGGGCGAAGGCCGACTGGGAACATGGCTGCGACAGGCCTGGGAGGGGCTGCGGCGCGGGCAGTGGACGGTGCGTTTTTCTTGGCAGACGCTTCTCTGGCTAGCAGTATTGGCGCTGGGGATCTTCTTCCGTTTTTATCGGTTGGAGACGGTGCCATCACAAATGGTGAGCGATCATGCGGAAAAGTTGCTGGATGTGTATGATGTGCTGAATGGACAATACAACACCTATTTTCCGAGGAACACGGGGCGCGAGTTCTTCCAATTTTATTGGACGGCGCTGATGGTGTTGTTGTTTGGGCAGGGAATCAGTTTCTTGAGCCTGAAGCTTGGCACGGTGATTTTGGGGGTGTTGACCCTACCTTATTTGTATTTGATTGGTAAGGAGCTTGGCAGCAAACGGGTGGGCTTGCTGGCGATGGGCTTTGCCGGGGTTGCCTATTGGCCAAATTTGATTTCGCGCATTGCGTTGCGTTTTACGCTGTACCCGTTTTTCTACGCCCCTACGTTGTATTACTTTTTGCGTGGAATGCGACTGAAACGGCAGCGTGATTTCATCTGGGCGGGTATTTTCCTCGGGCTAGGCCTGCATGGATACTCTCCCTCGCGCATGGTGCCGATTTTGCTGACGCTGGGGGTTGTGCTGTATTGGCTTCATGCGCGAAAACTGGCGAAAGAAGCTGCGCAGTCCGAGGAGAGTGAAAGTTCACCGATTGATGTGCGGGCGGTAGCCGCTGCGGAACGGCGAGCAACAGGGCTTGGATGGGTGGCCGTTGCTCTGGTTTCGTTTGTAATCTTTTTGCCGTTGTTGCGCTATACCCTGGATAACCCGCAGATGGTGGCGTTTCGTGCCCTGACGCGCCTGGGTGATGTTGAGCAACCTTTGCAGGGCAATCCCTGGCTGATTTTCTTGAATAATCTTTGGCGTGCATTGACGATGTTCGCCTGGGACAATGGTGAGGTGTGGGTCATTTCAATTACGCATCGTCCGATTCTGGATGTGGTTTCGGGGGCGCTGTTTCACCTGGGGGCATTGCTGTTGCTGGCACGTTACCTGCGGCAACGGCATTGGGTGGATTTGTTCATGCTGCTTTCGGTGCCGGTTTTGTTGATGCCTTCGATTTTGTCGCTGGCCTTTCCAGCTGAAAACCCGTGTCTGAATCGAACAGCAGCAGCGATCATTCCGACCTTTTTGTTCGTTGGGTATGCGCTTGATGCGATGATGCGCGCGTTGGAAGGCTTGGGTCGCAAGTGGGGCAAGCGCTTTGCATGGGCATTGGCAGCTGTGTTGCTGCTTTTATCCTCTTTGCAAAACTATGATATGGTGTTCAACCAATATGCCAAGGTGTATGATGTTTCGTCTTGGAACACGTCGGAGATGGGCAACCTGGCGCGCGCTTTTGCTGAATCGGTCGGCAGTACCGATACAACCTATTTGGTCGCATATCCTCATTGGGTTGATTCGCGCCTGATTGGGATTGCTGCCGGGTATCCGACCAAGGATTATGCGCTCTGGCCGGAACATTTCCAGGATACGCTGTTGGATACGCGCGCCAAGCTGTTTATGATCAATCCGAATGATATGGCGGATGTAATTGCTCTGCGTGAGTTGTATCCGCAAGGGGTATTGTACAATTATGACTCGCCGGTGCAGGGCAAAGACTTTTTGTTGTTCTTTGTTCCGCCAACCATGGTGACACAGCCTTAGGAGCAACGCAATGAACGAGATGCACGAACAATTGCAGGCAGACCCAGAAAAAGCGGTTGTAAAGCGCCCGCAGTTTCATTTGCTTCCTTACCTTTTGCTGGTGTTGATTTTGGCAGCTGGAGCATATTTCCGCTTCACCGGCGTGGATTGGGACGCAGGACAGCATGTTCACCCAGATGAGCGGTTTTTGACGATGGTGGTGGATGCTATTCGCCCGGTGCCACTCAGTCAGTATTTCAACACATCACTTTCCACGCTTAACCCCAATAATGTTGGCTATGGTTTTTATGTGTATGGCACCCTACCGCTGTTCATTGTGCGCTATATGGCGGGGTGGTTCAACATGACAGGGTATGGGCAGATTTATCTGATGGGGCGCATTTTGTCGGCTGCGGCGGACTTTTTAACCGTGATGCTGGCGTTTTTGATTGCTATGCGATTGTATCGTAAGACGCGTTTGGGGCTACTGGTGCTGGCGTTTGAAGCAGCGGCAGTGTTGCAAATTCAATTGGCACATTTCTTTACGGTAGATACGTTTTCTAATTTGTTCACGTATCTGGCACTGTACTTTGCGGTCATTGTGATGACGACGCCTTTGCCCGAAGCGGAACAGGAGTTAGAGCCGTGGAGCTTTGCGGCGTGGTTGAAGAAAATTGGGCCGTATGTTGGGTTTGGGGTGGCCTTGGGGATGGCGGCAGCTTCCAAGGTTAACACGGCCCCGGTGGCTTTGGTGTTGCCATTGGCAATTTTTTTGCGCTTGAGTGGGATGTGGACGGGACGTTGGGATGGACGGTTGCGGCGGATGGTGCTGGATGGCGTGTTGTATGTCATGCTTGCCGCGATGGTTTCGCTGTTGGTGTTTCGCATTTTTCAGCCCTATGCGTTTAGCGGGCCGGGTTTCTTCAACGTAAAACTTAACCCAGATTGGATAGCAGACCTTAAAGAATTACGCAACCAAAGCACGGGCGATGTGGATTTTCCACCTGCTTTGCAATGGGCGCGCCGTCCAATTTGGTTTGGCTGGCAGAATCTGACGGTGTGGGGGCTGGGGCTGCCGTTGGGGTTGGCAGCTTGGGCGGCTTTTGTGTGGATGGGCTGGCGAATTTTGCGCGGTGAGTGGCGAACGCATCTGTTGCTGTGGGCTTGGACGGGGCTGTATTTTTTGTGGCAGGGGACCGGCTTTGTCAGCAGTATGCGCTATTTGCTGCCAATTTATCCCTCTCTGACGATTGTGGCAGCTTGGGGGTTGGTGCGACTTTGGGAGGGCGCTGAGCAGGCGCCGCGGCGACAGGGTTTGTGGCGCGTGCTGAGCCTGACGTTGCTCGTTGCGGTGGTGGCGGGCACGGCGGCTTGGGCGTTTGCTTTCACCCGGATTTATCATCGGCCTGAGAGCCGTGTGGCGGCAAGTGAGTGGATGTATCAGAATGTGCCGGGGCCGGTGACGTTGGCACTGGAGACGGAGGATGGCCGAACGGTGAATGTGCCGTTGCCTTTGCCGGCAGGAGAATTGGTCTCGCCTGATTTTCCTTTGCGCATGGCTTTTCGTCCGGCGTATGAAGGATTTGTGACGCAAATTGAGCCGGGAATTGCAATGAATTTGCAGGGTGATGTTGCCACAACCCTGGCGGTGACGCTCTCAGAAGTGCTGCCTGATGGAACTGTACAACAAATTGCGTATGGGATATTGACAGATGCCTTTGCATATTCAGAAAGCTCTATGGTGATTTCGTTCAGTGAACCTGTTGCTGTGCAGCCGGATCGTCAGTATGTTTTGGAGATGCAGACGATTGAGCCGGGAACGAGTTTGCGTCTACGCAGTAACCCCGTGTTGGTGTTTCAGACGACCAGGGGAACGCGTCGGCAGGCCTTGCCTGAAATTGTGCAAACAGTGCGCGCGGATGCAGATGTGTTGTTGCCGGGCTTTCGTGTGCCGGAAAACGGTGCCTTGAAGAAGGTTACATTGAATCGGGTGGTGGATTGGAATGCCAGTGGTCAGTTTAAGACCCTGGAAGTGGTCGTGGCGCGTCCGGGGCAGGAGAATGATCCGATTGCTCGATTGCAACTTTCATCCGATTTTGTGGCAAAGGGTGATCAGCGGGGGGAAGAGTACGTTTTGGAGATTGGGCAAACAGCAACGCTTTCTGCTGATGAGACGTATTTGCTGCGGCTGCGTTTGGTGGATGGTGATGGCCGATTGGCCGTGTATGGCGTCAAGCCAACGGTTGAGACGACTTGGGATATGACGGTGCCATTTGATTTGGGATATGGTAATCCGTTTGACATTTGGTGGGGCATTTATCGTACCGATTTGAATCTTGAGATGTATTGGGATGACAATCCGCCTAAGACGGAACGCATGTTGGCAATTTTGGATCAGGCGGATTATATTCTTTCCAGTACGAACCGGGTTTGGGGGACGGTGCCGCGCGTGCCGGAGCGTTATCCGGTGAGTACAGAGTTTTATCGTTTGTTGCTGGGCTGTCCACCGGATAGGGATGTGGTTTGGTGCTACAATGTGGCAGAGGTTGGGACATTCCAGGGACAGCTGGGTTTCGATTTGGTGTATGTTGGCACATCCTACCCGAATTTGGGGCCAATACGGTTCAATACACAGTTTGCCGAAGAGGCGTTCTCGGTTTATGACCATGCGAAGGTGATGATTTTTCGTAAGAATGAGTCGTATGATGCGGAACGAGTGCGGGCATTGTTAGAGGCGGTGGATGTTTCTCGTGCTGTGCACCTTACGCCGCGACAAGCAGGGTCGTATAAGGGCGATTTGCTAATGTCGGTGCAGGACTGGTCGAAACAATTGCAAGGCGGCACGTGGTCGCAATTGTTTGATACGCAAGCACTTTACAACCGCTATCCGTTTTTGGCTTTGATATTGTGGTACGTGGCGTTGACCTTGCTGGGGTGGTTGGTGTATCCTTTGGTGCGCCTGGCAATGGGCGGATTGCCCGATCACGGCTATCCATTTAGTAAGTTGGTGGCGCTGTTGCTCTTGGCCTGGTTGAGTTGGATGGCGGGTTCTGCAGGAATAGCGGTGACGCAACTGACAATTAGCGGGGTGGTCGTGTTGCTGATGCTGCTGAATGGAGTGCTATTTTGGGTGCAGCGTAAGGCGTTGGTACAGGAATTTGCACAGCGGCGCGGTTATTGGTGGCGGGTGGAAGCGCTGTTCCTGATGTTCTTTTTGGCCTTTGTGTTGGTGCGCCTGGCAAACCCAGATTTGTGGCACCCGTATAAAGGCGGGGAGAAGCCAATGGACTTCTCATATTTCAATGCTGTCTTGAAGAGCACGACCTTCCCTCCCTATGACCCCTGGTATGCGGGGGGGTATATCAACTATTATTACTATGGGTTTGTGATTGTGGGCATGTTTGTCAAGTGGCTGGGCATTGTTCCGGCAATTGCCTACAATTTGATTCTGCCGACTTTGTTTGCGATGGCGTGCATGGGCGCGTTTAGTGTGGTTTGGAATCTGACCTGGAGCGTTGGACGATTGGGGGATGAAGGCAGCGAGATTTCAGCATTGCAACCGAGTCGTTGGCTGGAATGGCGTTTTTATCGGACGGGATTGTGGGGGGCTGGATTGCTGGCGATTATCGGTAATTTGGGCACGGTGCGCATGATCTGGCATGGTCTGCAACGACTGGCTTTGCCCGCTGGGGTGGCAATGGAGGATGGCACGGTTTTGCAACGGTGGGCGTGGAGTTTGCAAGGCCTTGGTCGCTTTTTGGGCGGGCAGAATTTGCCCTATGGTTGGGGAGATTGGTATTGGATTCCTAGCCGGACTTTGCCGGGGAATAACATCACCGAATTCCCAATGTTTACGTTTTTGTATGCTGATTTGCATGCACATATGATTGCGTTGCCGATTACGGTGTTGGTGCTTGGTTGGATTTTGGGGTTGTTGCTGGATCGCTGGCAATGGCAAATTCTTCCGGATCGGCGATGGTTGAGCGCAGCGGCGGCATTTTTTGTGGGCGGGTTGGCAATTGGCGCGTTGCGCCCAACCAACACCTGGGATTTGCCTACGTATTTGCTGCTGTCGGTTGTGGTGTTGGGCTATGTGATTGTGCGTTATGGCAATTGGCCAGTTGTGTGGCGGCAGGAGGAACGCACAATGGGAAGCATCCTGATGGTGCTGCTGGCCAGTGGCCTGTTGGTTGGCCTGGCGGTTTTGCTGTACGAGCCATTTTCGCGCTGGTATCAACAAGGATATGGCAGTATTGCGGTATGGAAGGAGCCTGAGCAGGCGCCGTTCTGGTCTTACTTAACCCATTGGGGAATCTTCTTGTTCATTTTGCTATCCTGGTTGTGGTATGAGACGTTGGATTGGATGGCAAAGACGCCGCTTTCGGCGCTGAATAAATGGAAACCCTATGCTTCAACAATTGCGGTTGTGGTTGGCTTTGTGGTGTTTGTGGTGATTGTGGGCGTGGTGATCATCACATTGCAGGAAGTGACGTTTGCCTGGCTGGCCTTGCCTGCGGCGGTTTGGGCTGGGGTGTTGATGCTGCGCCCCAATCAGCCGGATGCCAAGCGCCTGGTGCTTTTCATGGTGGGAACCGGCTTGGTGATTACGTTGTTTGTTGAATTGTTCGTGTTGGTGGGCGATATCAACCGAATGAACACGGTGTTCAAGTTCTATTTCCAGGTTTGGACGTTGTTTGCCATCTCTTCAGCTGCGGCGCTATTTTGGATGTTGCCGGGGATTGGTGCTCTGTGGGGGCGGGTGAGCAGCGCGGTATGGCGAACGGTGTTGGTGCTTTTGGTAGGGGGGGGATTGCTCTTCCCGCTGTTGGGCGGGATGGATAAGATGCGTGATCGAATGAGTGGTCTGGCTCCGCATACGCTGGATGGGATGGCTTATATGCAGACCTCGTTCTATAATGAGAGTGGACTGGATATGGAATTGGAGCAAGACTATCAGGCGATTCGTTGGATGCAGGAGAATGTGGTTGGCACACCGGTGATTGTCGAAGGCAAAACGGGTGAATATCGTTGGGGAACGCGTTTCACGATTTATACCGGTTTGCCGGGTGTGGTGGGCTGGAACTGGCATCAGATTCAGCAGCGCAATCAAATGCCTTCGGCGATGGTGACGGGCAGAATTGAAGAGATCAGCGCTTTTTATTTGACAGTGGATCCGCAACAATCTAAGGCCTTTTTGGATAAGTATCACGTCGGTTATATTGTGGTTGGCCAACTGGAGCGTGTGCTTTATCCGGGACCGGGGTTGGATAAATTTGAGGCGTTGGATGGCAACCTGTGGCGCGAGGTGTTCCGCTACAAGGATACGGTTCTTTACGAGGTGATTCAATGAGTGAGAAATGGGTGTATCATATTGCGACCCAAGAGGACTGGCAACAGGCCCTGGCAAATGGTAGTTACCGTTCGTCGTCATTGGATGGGGAGGAGGGGTTTATTCATGCTTCGTTTGAGGAGCAAGTGTTACGGGTTGCCAATGCGTTGTTTGCTGGGCGGCAGGGGTTGGTATTGCTGAAGATAGAGTTGGCGCGCTTGCTGCCGGAAGTGCGGCTTGAGGCAGCGCCGGAAGGAGAGCTTTTTCCGCACTTGTATGGTGCATTGAACCTTGATGCAGTGCAGGCGGTTTGGCCTTTGACATTAGGCCCGGATGGCCGATTTATCTGGCCGGATGAGGACGTACAAGAACGCTCGAATCGTTGAGAGAGGAACACAATGCTGGCTTTTTTGACCTGGTATCTTGTGATGGGGGCGCTGGCGGTGGTGGTGTTGCCATTGGCGTATCGAATGTTGCCATTTTTGCATGATCGTGGTTTGGCGTTTTTGCGCCCGCTGGCATTGTTGGTTTGGGGGTATGTTTTTTGGCTGTTGACGATTTTGAAAGTGTTGGAAAACACTGTTGGTGGGCAGGTTGTGGCGCTTTTGTTGGTGATGGGGCTTTCTGCCTGGGCGGGTTGGGGGCGTTGGGGTGAGATTGGGCAGTGGTTGCGCAAGAATTCGAAGACTCTCTTGGTGGTGGAAGGATTGTTCTTGGTGGCGTTTGCTGGTTTTGCAATGTTGCGGGCAGCCTATCCGGATGTGGTCACAACCGAAAAACCGATGGAGATGGCGTTTATTAATGCAATTGCGCGTTCGCCTGGTTTTCCGCCCAATGATCCATGGCTGTCGGGCTACGCCATTTCGTATTACTATTTTGGTTATGTGATGATTGCAATGCTACTGCGCCTGACGGGGGTCAGTGCAGGCGTGGCATTTAGTTTGAGCGGCGCACTTTGGTTTGCCATGACAGCAACGGCTGCGTATGGCGTGTTATATTCGTTGGTGAACGCCTGGCGGCAGCGCAGCGTTGAGGGCGGGGAGCGGATTAGCCGTCTCTCGCCTTTGTTGGGGCCGCTGTTTGTGCTATTGGTGACAAATTTCGAGGGCTTTTTGGAAGTGCTGCATGCACGCGGTTTGTTTTGGCAGCAAACGGCAGATGGCACGTTACAATCTCGGTTTTGGAGCTGGTTGAAGATTGCCGAATTGAATCAGCCGCCGTTGCAGCCTTTTCAATGGATGCCGCAGCGTCCTACTGGTTTGGTGTGGTGGCGGGCGTCGCGGGTGTTGCAAGATTTGACGCTGCGCGATTTGCCAACCGCCGCGGTCAATCCGGTGGCGCCGATTGAGATTATTGACGAGTTCCCATATTTTTCGTATTTGTTAGGCGATTTGCATCCGCACGTTCTGGCGATGCCTTTTGGGTTGCTGGCGATTGCTTTGGCGTTAAATCTGTTTTTGGGCGGCAAGGATCATGTACTATCCAAGTTGGGATGGAATTGGCTGCGTTTGCCGGAAGCCTGGTTTGCTGCATTGACCTTGGGTGCACTGGGCTTTTTGAATACGTGGGACTTTCCGGTTGTGGTTGGGTTATTTGTGTTGGCTTTGATGGTTGGGCGAGTGCGGCGCCTTGGGTGGGAGAGCAAACGGGTGCTTGAGTTTGTGATAGCAGGCATGGCATTCGGCGTGGCAGGGATGATGCTGTATCTGCCGTTTTACCTTGGGTTTGATTCGCAGGCGGGTGGATTTTTGCCTAGTTTCCTGTTCTTTACGCGCGGGGTTAACTTCTGGATCATGTTTGGGCCGCTGTTGGTGGCAATTTTGGCCTGGTTGATATGGAGTTGGCGGCGCTCTGTGGGGCAAAGCAGTGATGCAGCTGGGCTGGAAGTGGATTGGCGCGCAGGGTTGCGGCTTACGCTTTGGGTGATTGGTGGTTTGTGGCTGGTTTCGTTGTTGTTGGGTTTTGCTGGCCTTAATCTGGATGCAATTGGTAATTCGATTGTGACGAAGAACCCTGATTCGAAGTTGGGTCAAAACCTGGTTATGTGGGGCAATCTGTTTTGGGGTTTGCAGACCGGTGGAGCTGCTGCAACGATAGGCATTATGCTGAGGGAGGCAATCTTGCGCCGTTTGGCTTCACCAGGGACGTGGCTGACGCTGGCAATTCTTTTGACGTTGGCCTGGGGTGGCTTGGCAACCTTGCGTCGAAAGCAGGAAGAGGAGCCATTGCGGATTGAAGTGTTTGTGCTGTTGTTGGTGCTGTTGGGGGTGGGGTTGACCTTGCTGCCAGAATTTTTCTATCTGCGCGATCAGTTTGGCACGCGCATGAACACGATTTTCAAGTTTTATTTCCAGGCCTGGATTTTATGGGCTTTGGCGGCAGCGTTCGCGACACAAGTGCTGTTGTGCAAGGCAAATTGGGCGCGGTTGGTGTTGCCGGTTGTGATCTTGCTTTCCCTGGCGTATCCTTTGTTAATGACGCAGCAGCGTGGGGCAAACACACCAATGCGGGAGTGGACGCTGGACGCGGCCGCATATTTGCAGCTTTATCGTGCTGATGAGGCGCAAGCATTGGAATGGTTGGCGAATGCACCCTATGGCGTGATTGCTGAGGCGGTTGGAGGGGCCTATTCGAGTTATGCGCGTATCTCGGTGTATTCTGGGTTGCCAACGGTGTTGGGTTGGCAGAATCACGAGGGGCAATGGCGCGGCGGATATGAGGAAGTAGGCACCCGTCCACAAGATCTTCAAGATCTTTATGTAACCAATGATTGGCAGGTTGCGAGTTCGATTTTGCAACGCTATCAGATTCGCTATGTCTATGTTGGCGATTTGGAATATCAGACCTATCCGGTTAACCTGGAAAAGTTTGAACAGAACTTGCGCGTGGTATTCCGTAGTGGTTCTGTGGTAATCTATGAAGTTCCGGAGTTGAATTTGAGGTAATGATGAGCGAAGAATCGTTATTGACGCGCGAAAAAGCGTTGTATGGGCTGATTTTTGTTGTAGCATTGGCAATGCGTTTGATTGCGTTGGGCAATTTGCCGTTGGGGGAGGGGGAGGCGACGCTGGCAATGCAAGCGTTGGAGCAAAGCCGTGGGCTTGCGCCAGCTCTCTCACCGCAACCGGGCTATCTTCAATTGACAACGTTGCTGTTTTACATGTTGGGTGCCGGGCCAGTGTTGGCGCGATTGTGGCCTGCGCTGGTTGGCAGCTTGTTGGTGTTGGCACCATTCTTCCTTCGCCGCTTTGTGGGGCGCGTTCCAGCGCTGCTGTTTGCTTTTTTCCTTGCTTTTGACCCGGGGATGGTGGCGATTTCTCGGCAGGCAGATGGAGGCATGCTGGCGGTTAGCGGTGTTGTGCTAGCAGTTGCGTTCTTGTTAGCGGGGCATCCGGTTGGGTCGGGGATTTTCTTGGGCGTGGGGCTGTTGGGCGGTCCGCAGGTTTGGCCGGGGCTGATTGCATTGGGCGTGGCCTGGGCGGTTGCGCGTCCAACCGATGTAGAGGAGGTGCCCTTGCCGCGCCATTGGTTGCGAACGATGTTGATTTGGGCCGGCGGAACTTTGCTGGTTTTGGGGAGCTTGCTGTTGCTTGCGCCGAGTGGTTTGAGTGCCTTTGGACAGAGCCTGGTGACGTATGGGCAAGGTTGGTTTGCAAAGCCACTTGCGACAACAACACCCTGGCCAAACTGGCAAGAAGCAAAATCGGTTGGTCATTTGTTGCTAGCCCTGGTGGTGTACCATCCATGGGTGTTGGTCATTGGCCTTGTGGCTGGGCTGCGTTCTGTTGGTCAACGCGGTTCAATCAATCGCTTTTTGTTGATTTGGTGGGGGGCGGCTTTGTTTTTGGCCTTGGCGTATCCGGGGCGACAGGTGACGGATTTGGCGTGGAGTTTATTGCCGCTTTTGTTGTTGGCAGCACGGCAGGTGGTGAGTTGGGTGACTGTGCAAAAGGGAGATGGCTTGCCGGCGTTGATGCTGGCGGGAATGTCTTTTGTTTTGGCCGTGTTTGTTTGGATGCGTTGGCTGATGTATCTGACCGCTTCTGTTGATCCGGTATCGGTTTTTGCGTTGCAGGCGCCATTGCATTTGGCTGCGTTGGCAACCGCAGTGGGTATGATTGTGGTATTAGGGTTGCTGGTTGGGTTTGGTTGGAATGGGCGCTCTGCGAAATTGGGCTTGCTTGGTGGGCTGGGCGCGGCGCTTCTCTTATACAGCTTTGGCGTTGCGCTGGGAGCGGGTGGATTCAGAGGGCAACAACCGGAGTTGTGGCGACAACAACCTGTGTTTTTGGACGCAGATTTATTGGTCAAGTCTTTGGTGCAGGCATCGCAATGGACAACAAGAGAAAATTATGCAGTGGATGGCGTGGTAGCCGGTGTCCCTTCAGAGTCGCTGCGTTGGGAATTGCGCGATTTCCGAAACATTCGCTTTGAACCGGTGTTGCCTGTGCTGAATGTTGAAAACCCACCGACTGTGTTAATCACGATGGAACAAGAGGAACTTGCGGCAAGTGTGCAGTATACTGGTCAGCCTTTTACCATTGCTGCGTATGTGCCATGGGATTTGATGTTGACGAAGGAATTTGGCTTTTGGTCGACGATGCGACGTGCGCCATTGCAAGAGCCAACGATTGTCTTGTGGGTGCGCACAGACCGCTTTCCAGGGAGTAAATAAAGAATGATTTGGGAAAGAGGCAAATGAAAAAACCGACAATTATTGCAATTGATGGGCCGGCAAGCTCGGGTAAATCCACGTTGGGTCAGAAGCTGGCAGAGCAGTTGGGGTATCTGTATTTCGATACGGGGGTGATGTATCGAGCAGTGACCTGGGCGGCGCTGCAAGCTTTGGGGAGCGTGGCGGATGAGGCGGCGGTGGTAGCGCTGGCCGAGGCGGTGCAGATTGATGTGCGTCCGCCCAGTGTGGACGACGGGCGATTGGTGGATGTGTTGTTGAATGGAGAAGATATCAGCTGGCAGATTCGCCGCCCGGAAGTGGATGCCAATGTCTCGCAGGCCTCGGCCTATGCGGGGGTGCGGCGAGCGATGACACAACAACAGCGCCGAATTGGTCAGCGTGGTCAGGTGGTGATGGTTGGGCGCGATATCGGGACGGTGGTGTTGCCGGAAGCAGAGTTGAAAATTTATTTGGATGCTTCGGTGGAAGAGCGTGCCCGACGACGGTATCAAGAGATTTGTTGTCGCGGACAGGTTGTTGATTATGAGGAGATTTTGGCTTCTATGCGCCGCAGAGATGAGATTGACTCGACCCGCGCCCTTGCGCCACTTCGTCCGGCTGAAGACGCGATTATTCTCGATTCGGATCACCTGGATGCGGATGCTGTATTGAAGCAAGTGTTGGACTTGTTAAGGGATTTGTAAACAGAATCATTAGAAAAAGGTGCGTTCTGCGTCTTGTCAGAAGTAGGGCTATGCTATAATCAACTTGTATGAACCCGTTCATCACATTGCTTAATGATATTCCATTTTTAGACTGGCCATATCATCTGTTGGGATGGGTGGGTTTGTTATTAATGTTAGGCGGGTTTGCAGTTGGGCTATGGCGTTGGTGGCAGCCCATAAATTTGCGACACAGCAATCAGTGGCTGTTGTTTGCTGCTTTCATATTGTTGTTGCCCTTGACGAGTTTGTTTTTGGCGGTGCAACTGCCTGGAGAAGCAGCAATACCTTTGCCGTACATGTTGACGGAGTTGAGCGCCCCTGTGCTGATTTTCCTGTTTGCGTTGCCGTGGGTGCTGGCTGCGGGAATGTTGGGGTTGGTGCCGGCAGTGATATTGGCGTTTTTAAGCGGGGTGTTGCTGGCGTTGTTCCGCACACACACCTTGTTTACGCCACTGGAGATTGGCTTGCTGGGGCTGTTCTATGCGGTTGCAGTGCGGCAACCCTATCGCACGCGCTTTTACCGTGCTTTGCGACAGCCATTTGTAGCCGCGGGGTTTGTGTCACTGCTGAGCGTTCCGCTGCATATGTTGGTGGTGTTTTTCTCAACAAATGGCGGCCTGGCAGTGCGCCTGGATTATGCGCTGACGCAGGTATGGTTGCAGGCGGGGGCTCGGGTGCTGGAATTGCTGATAGCGGGTGGGGTGGCAAGCCTGGTGTATTCGCTTTCCGTCCGACGGAAAGAGGATATTTGGTATCGGCCTGTGAGCTTGCAGCCTTCACCGGGTGAAAGTAGCCTTGAGCAGCGCCTTCTGTATGGCATTTTCATTGTGGTGGTTGCTTTGGCGTTGGTGTTGACTGTGGCAGATTGGGCAGTGGCAGGGGCGGCAGCAAGGCGGATGATTGAAGACCGTTTGGCAAGTGCGGCGCGCCTTTCAACCGATAGTTTGCCTTATTTCCTGGAGACGGGACAGAGTCTGACGCTGAAAATTGCGCAACCCGATCTTGTTCAGTTAGATGAGGCGGCGCGCATACAGGCGCTTTCGAATCATTTGCGCTCTGTGCCATTTTTCAGGCAGCTGAGTCTGTTTGACGCGCAGGGCGTGTCTATTGGCGGCTACCCGGTGGCATTGTTTGAGCAGATTCGGCCAACGGAGGAAGAGCGGGTTGCTATTCAGTTGGCGCTGAAAGGCATTCCGGCACAAACGGTGACGGTTCCGCCCTGGCCTGGAGAAAACACGGCGCAGGTTTCATTCATCGCCTCGATTCGCGACGACAATGGGCAGGTGGTAGGGGTTTTGCTTGGACGCACTGACCTGAACAGCAATCCGTTTACACAGTCTACCATTCAGGCTTTGCAGGCAATTGCAGATTTGGGTGGTGAAGGTGTCATCCTGGATGAGAATCAGCATATTTTGTATCATACGTCTTCTAGTAGCGGGGCGCTGGTGATGAGTACGTATATTGGTCGCCTGACAGAACAAGAGGCGTTTTATGATGATGTGTCGGCGACTGGCACGCGTCAGCTGGTATATTACCGTCCGGGAAGTGGCAAGCCCTGGGGGGTAGTGGTCAGTGTTCCGGCGGAACTTGCGCAACAGCTGGCCTTGAATATCGCAGTTCCGTTGTTGGTCATTTTGGTTGGGGTGGTGGCGATTGCTTTTGTGGGGCTGCGATTGAGCTTGCGGTCAGTGACAGCGTCGTTGCAAAAGCTTTCAGAGCAGTCGGCGGAAATGGCGCGTGGAAAACTGGAAACCCCTGTGGCGGTGACGGGGGTAGATGAAGTTGGACGTTTGGCAGCGGCATTTGAGAAAATGCGCGTGAGTCTGCGGGCGCGCCTGGAGGAATTAAATCGTTTGTTGGTGGTTAGTCAGAGCGTGGCGGCCAACCTGGATGTGACGGAGGCCGTGCGTCCGGTGTTGGAAGCGGCGTGTGCGGATCAGGCAGCTGCGGCGCGGGTTGTTTTGATTCGCGATGTTACAATGAGCCTGGAAGGCAATGAATGGGTCTCGGTTGGGGTTGGCGATGCGTCGGAAGAATATGCCTATTTGGACGGTCAGATTTTTGATTTGACGCGACAGAAGTCGGTTGTTTCCATCCCTAATCTGGCGCGCATTCGCCGGTTAAACGTTCTGCCGGGGCGTTCGCAACCGGGGGCTGTATTGGCGGTGCCAATTTATCATGAAAATACGTATTATGGCGCGCTGTGGGTGGCGTATCAACAGGCACGCAATTTTGACGAAGAAGAGGTTCGCTTCTTGAGTACGTTGGCGGGTGAGGTTGCTTTGGCGGCGGCCAATTCTCACCTATACACAACGGCAGAAATTGGCCGGCAGCGTTTGGAAGCTGTTTTGTCTTCTACGCCTGACCCGGTGTTGGTGTTCGATAAACAGAATTGTTTGTTCTTGCTGAACCCGGCAGCGGTGCAGTTACCTGGGTTGATTGCGACCGCTGTGATTGGACGCAGTGTGGAAGAAGTGATTGCTCATGCGGATTTGAAAAACATGCTGATGTCCCCGTTGGAGGGTGGGATTGCGTCGCGCGAGATTCACCTTGGCAATGGACGGATTTATTACGTCAGTGTGGCTCCTGTGATTCAGGAGAATGCCGAAGCAGGGGGGGCGCGACAGTTTGGTCGGATTTGCATGATGCGAGACATTACACATTTTAAGGAGCTGGATACGCTGAAATCAGATTTTGTGGCGACGGTTAGCCACGATTTGCGCTCGCCATTGACATTGATGCGTGGCTATGCAACGATGTTGCAGATGGTGGGGGAGATGAATGATCAGCAGAAGGCTTATGTGCAAAAGATGATTTTGGGGGTGGATAATATGTCGCGCCTGGTGAATAACCTGTTGGATTTGGGGCGCATTGAGGCGGGAATTGATTTGCGGCTGGAATTGACAAATGTTTGCGAAGTGGTGGAGCAGGTGATTGGTTCGTTGATGCCGCAGGCGACGCAGAAGAATTTGCAGTTGCTGAGTGAGGGGCTTTCCAATAAGGTGATGTTGCAGGCAGACCCTGCTTTGTTGCATCAGGCGTTGTATAACCTGGTTGAGAATGCGATCAAGTATACGCCGGTTGGTGGGCAAGTGTGGGTGCGGTTGAGCGTGGATGATGAGCGGGTAATGTTTGAGGTTCAAGATACAGGGATTGGGGTTGCACCACTCGATTTGCCGCGTTTGTTCGAGAAGTTCTATCGCAGTGGACGACGTGAAGCATATCAACAACGTGGCACTGGTTTAGGGCTGGCGATTGTTAAATCGATTGCAGAGCGACACGGGGGACGGGTGTGGGTTGAAAGTCAACTGGGGAAGGGCAGCTCGTTCTTCATGGAAATCCCGTTGCGCCGTTCAGAAAATGCCACACAAAAATAAAAAAGAACCCATAACAAAACAAAGTTTTGTGGTATAATGCTCATTTGCATGATTGCTGTTATTTGCCCCTAAGTCGTACTCGCGCAGGGTTTACCCCTTGCGCATTGTTTGCTTAAACCAAGTTATACCAGGTT
>Ga0208695_1000499_pt1 | contig 42163 bp, 39 predicted proteins | sample AD_UKC111_MetaG_FD_184449 | JGI IMG/M metagenome (GOLD analysis project Ga0208695, IMG submission 184449) | Active sludge microbial communities of municipal wastewater-treating anaerobic digesters from Hong Kong - AD_UKC111_MetaG (SPAdes)... | ecosystem: Engineered > Bioreactor > Anaerobic >... | reverse complement strand
TTTAAAGATTTAGGCAGTAATTACTATACTAAATTTAATACTGATAAGAAAGCTAATTACTACCTTAAAAAGCTACAAGAATTAGGAGTGTCAGTTCCCGTTTCATTGGCTACTGCCTAAGTTATACTGATAATTTACAACATTGTCAGGGTGTTTAAAACAACCCTTAGTTTAATGTACCCTTCGTTAGGGTAGTATTCATAACAATGACACCCGGGCTAAATCCCTCAAGATGACTCTATGGTGTATTCATAGCAATGACACTTGGGCTAAAGCCCTCAGGATGACACTTGGGGGTATTATAGCAATGAACATTTTGAGAGGAGATATATAATTGAAAATACTGCATTTGTGTTTAGGTAATTTTTATATTGATAATTATTCATACCAGGAAAACATGCTCCCCAAGTTTCATAAAAAGATGGGTTTAGATGTAGAAATTATAGCATCCCTTCTTTCATACGATGAGGATGGCAATCATTGCTACCTGGATAAGAGCGGAAGCTACATCAATGAATATGGGATCCCCGTTACCAGGCTTAAATTCAAGAAGAACATATTCAACAAAAGGCTGCGAAGATTCCAAGGATTTTACGAAGCTCTTTCCAAATCCAAACCTGATATTATTTTCATTCATAACTGCCAGTTCTTAGACATAAAAGAAGTAGTTAAATATGTAAAACTTAATCCTGATGTAAAAATATATGTTGACAATCATGCTGATTTCTCCAACAGCGCAAGAAATATTTTATCCAGGACCATTCTCCACAAAATATTCTGGAGGAAATGCGCTCAACAAATAGAGCCATATACAACAAAATTTTACGGAGTCCTTCCTGCCAGGATAGACTTCTTAAAAAAATTGTACAAGCTTCCTGCTGAAAGAATAGAATTGCTGCTTATGGGCGCCGATGACGATAAAGTTCAGGAAACAAAAGATCCCCATGTCAGGAAAGAAATCAGAGAAAAGCATAATATCAAGGAAGATGATTTTTTAATTGTTACCGGCGGGAAAATAGATAAATTTAAAAAGCAAACCCTGCTTCTGATGGAAGCAGTAAAAGAAATCGACGATGACAAAGTTAAACTTATTGTTTTCGGCTCGGTTATCAATGAACTGAAAGAATCCATAAGAGAACTGTCCGATGGTGAGAAAATTCAATACATAGGCTGGCTTGATTCAGATGACTGCTACAAGTATTTTGCGGCAGCTGATTTGGGGGTTTTTCCCGGCAGGCATTCGGTACTTTGGGAGCAGGCTGTTGGTACCGGCTTACCATGCATATTTAAATATTTGGAAGGTACCACCCATGTAGATGTGGGAGGTTCCTGCATATTTTTATATAATGACTCCAAGGAAGAAATAAAGGAAAAAATCGAACTGCTTATAATTGACAAGGAATTATACAAAAAAATGAAAAGCATAACCGGCGAAGAAGGAATGAAGAAATTTTCATATTATCAAATTGCCAAAGAAAGCATCGGTTTATGAAGGAGCCAAATACCATGAAATCACTAAAAAAGAACCCCTTAATTATGATGTTTTATACTCGTTTCAGGAGACTTCTAACCGTAATTTCTCCAAAACTGAATACTATAGTTACCTTTAGGATTTCAAAAGGGAAGCCCATTAATTTAAAAAACCCCAGAACATTTGACGAAAAGATTTCATGGCTAAAATTAAACACATATTATAAAAACCCCTTGATTTCCATGTGTGCTGACAAATATGCGGTAAGAGAATATGTCTCCTCATGCGGCTTGAGTGAAATTCTCAACGAATTGTACGGGGTTTATGACCGGGTGGAAGACATAAACTGGGAAGACCTGCCGGATAAGTTTGTCTTGAAATGGAACAACGGCTGCGGACTTAATATGTTTTGCCGCGACAAAAAGAATTTTGATATAGATAATGCTGTCAAGACATTGAAAAAGTGGGGAAGGGCCAAACAGTATCTCAACAAGGCAGAGATGCAGTATAAGTATATCAAGCCAAGGATAGTGTGCGAAAAACTTCTGGAGTCAAAAACCAGCCCCCTGCCTGAAGATTATAAATTTTATTGTTTTAACGGCCGGGTAAAATACGGTATGATTTGTGTCGAGAGAGAAACAGGCCGTCCTAAGTTCTACTACTACGACAGAGATTGGAATTTTGCACGAATCAATAAAGACAGCAAGAAGGCTCCTGAAGATTTCTATATGCCTAAACCTGAAGGAATAGATAAGATGATCAGCTATGCTGAAATTCTTGCCAAACCCTTTCCTTTTGTCCGAGTAGATTTTTTTGATTTAGACGGGAAAATAATTTTCGGAGAATTAACATTCACTCCATCGGCAGGCATGAATTCCAACTGGCTTGAAGAAATGGACTTAATGTTTGGGGATTTGTTAATTCTGCCAAAAGAGTAAATAAGTACAACCCTTATACACATAAGGGCTGTCTTTTTTTGTGTTTCCAAATGACTCATTACATGTTATAATATTGCAGGTTACAAAATTAGTGTTATTTCGCAGGTGCCTGGCACCCCAGAGCAAAAAGGATGAAGGTAATGGAAAAAAGAGAAATAAAGAGTGACGGTTTTATATATAAAATATTGGAAGAGATACTTTATGTTTCCTATGTAGTATTAGGTTACTATTTGGCCTTCATGTTAAGATACAACATGAACCCCGATATTTTCAACCTGCAGCCCTTTTACGACAGCATCCCCTTTATTATAATTGCTTCGATAATCATATTTTATATCTATGATATCCTGTCAGACTTCAAAAAATCCATATTCGAAAACGCTGTAACGGTCTTTATTCCCCTGCTCTTAATTAATATAACCACCGCCGCCATCGCTTTCTTCATAAGGGGATTTTCCTTCCCGAGAACCGTGTTCATGATAGGCTCGGTTGTTCAGTTTTTGCTGATATTTACGACAAAGCACATAATTTTTAAGTATTTTGTATCCAAAAGAATGGGTAAAGATGTGCTCATTGCCGCTGCTTCAATGGACGAAGGAGAAAATATAGCGAAAAAGATTTTGTTGGACAAAAACAATTACGATAAAATCAGATATATTTGTCATGATATAGATAAAAGAACCTATGATCTCATAGACACCATAGATAAGGTTTATATCGGTGACGGCATAGCCGATACCGACAAGCTGGATATCATAAAGTACTGCTCCGAAAAGGGAAAAGACATATATTTAATCCCTGGTCTATACGAAATTTCTTTGGTAGATTTTAAGGTGAGCCAGGTTGATGATTTGCTGGTTTTTAAGCTTGAAGACTTAGGCCTTTCCTATGAGCAAAGGTTTTTTAAAAGGACCATGGATATTGTAATTTCTTCCCTGGGATTAATCGTTACATCACCTTTATTATTGATTATTTCAATAATTATAAAACTTTATGACGGAGGAAGGGTATTATATAAGCAGGAAAGGGTAACAGAAAACAACAAAATATTTAATCTGTATAAATTCCGCACCATGGTTGAAAATGCAGAAATCCAAACCGGTCCTGTTTTGGCGGCTGACAATGATACACGGATAACACCCCTGGGAAGGTTTTTGAGGGCATCAAGAATAGATGAGCTGCCTCAATTGCTGAATGTTCTTAAAGGAGATATGAGCCTGGTGGGTCCAAGGCCGGAAAGGCCTTATTTTGCAGACCGGTTCAATGAAGAAATCGACGGCTTCAAGTACAGGATTTATGTAAAAGCCGGTATAACCGGATTGGCCCAGATACTTGGCAACTACTCCACAGACCCGAAAACAAAAGCAAAATATGACTTAATGTATATAAAGAATTATTCCCTATTATTGGATATAATAATCATCTTTAACACAATCAAAACAATTCTTTTGAAAGATTCTTCCAAGGGCTTGGTTAAAGAAAAAGAACTGAAAGAACTATTGAGCGAATTAAATCTGAAAGCCTATGAAGAAATGGGAATCACAAAAGTAGATAATATTTAGATGTTTTCCATGGCGCCAGGCACCTGTACCAGGTGCCTGGTACCATGGAAGATGGCGAAAGATACCTTGAAATAGAAGGAGCAAACATGTCTAAATCAAAAAAAGCAGCCAAATCTGTTGCTTTTATCATAATATTTTCTTCTTTGAGCAAGCTCCTGGGCTTTTTAAGAGAAATCCTTATAGGAGCAAAATTTGGATCAGGATCAGAAACAGATACCTTTTTTATCGCGCTTTCTGCCATATCCTTATTTACAACAGTAATTATCAAATCAATAAACACTACAATGATACCGGTCCTTTCCGAAGTGGAGGCAAGAGAAGGAAAGAGCGGTAAAATTTCTCATACAAACAACCTGCTGAATACGGTATCCTTAATATCCCTTATTATAATTTTATTGGCATGGATTTCATCACCGGCTATCATAAGAGTAATAGCCCCGGGCTTTGACGGAGACCAGTTCAAATTAACCGTTGCCTTGATGAGAATCGGGCTTCCTACTGTTTTTCTGGCCGGGGCACAGGGAGTTTTCAGGGGATATCTTCAATCGGAGCTTATGTTTACTGAGTCTGCATTAGCCGGGTTTCCTTTAAACTTTACATATATTATCTTTCTGCTTTTCCTGTCAGGTTTTTTCGGTATAAAAGGCCTGATGGCAACTTCCGTATTGGCAATACTGTCTCAAGTCCTCCTTCAAATAAGTGAAATCAGAAAAACTGAGTTCAGGTATGAGTTTTTATTTAATTTAAAAGACAAGTATTTAAAAAAAATATTATACCTGATTCTTCCCGTTATCTTCAGTGCAGGCCTGGATGATTTATATATTATCATTAATAAAGCCTTAGCTTCAACCTTAACAGCAGGCAGTATTTCATCTTTGACATATGCAAACCGATTGGTCGGCATTGTAAGGGAATTGTTTATAGCAACTATTGCAACTGTCATGTATCCCATGCTTTCAGAAGAGGCAAACAAGGATTCTTATGATGGCTTAAAAAAAGTTACGATAAACGGGATAAATATTATTCTTCTAATAACGATACCGGCTACAATAGGAATGATTATTCTGGCAAATCCAATCGTAAAACTGGCATATGAAAGAGGCAAGTTTGATGCTCTTGCAACTTATATGACAGCAAGTGCTTTAATTTTCACGGCTGTAGGCCTGGTAGGCGGTTCCCTGGGTATTTTATTAAACAATATTTATTATTCCCTTCAGGATACCAGGACACCGGTAATATATGGAATTGTTGGGATAGTAATAAATATTTCCTTTAACCTGCTGCTGATTAAACCCATGGCACATGGAGGACTGGCATTGGCGACCTCCATATCCTCGACCCTTATATCAATACTATTAATCTATAGTATGAAAAAAAAGCTTGGGTCCTTTGGCTTTATGAAATCCTTAAAATGCGGTTTAAAATCTTTAACCGCATCCATAGTTATGGGAATCGTCGTATATTTCTTATACTCAACCCTTTCTCTTAAGATTGGAAGCGGAACCTTGCCTGAACTTATAAGCTTATTAATCTCCATTGGTACGGGAGCCTTAATATACCTGATATTGATTTACGCATTAAAAACAGAAGAAACCGATTGGGTTATAAAACTTGTTAAAGAAAGATTTAAGAAGGGATGATATTGTATGATTCTTATAACCGGAGGAACCGGCTACATCGGTTCCCATACAGCAGTTAAGCTGATTGAACAAGGCCACGAAATAGTCATCTTTGACAACCTCTACAATTCCAAAATAGATGCTTTGGATAATATTGAAAAAATTACAGGAGTAAGACCTAAATTTTACAAGGCAGACATGCTGGATAAAGATGCGCTGGATAAAATCTTTAAAGAAAACCAAATCCACTGCGTTATTCACTTTGCCGGGCTTAAAGCAGTCGGCGAATCGGTGGAAGAGCCCCTGAAATATTTCCACAACAATATAACCGGCACAATCAATCTGCTTATGACAATGCAAAAAAATAATTGCAAGAAAATTATTTTCAGCTCATCAGCAACCGTATACGGAACAACCCAGACCATGCCTCTTGATGAGACCTCTCCCATGGGTGTGACAAACCCTTACGGCAGGACAAAGTTGGTTATAGAAGATATGTTAAAAGACTTATCAAATTCAGACAAGGAATGGGGCATAGTTCTTTTGAGGTATTTCAATCCAATAGGAGCCCACAAAAGCAGCCTGATAGGAGAAAACCCAAAGGGTATACCCAACAATCTCATGCCCTATATCTGTAAGGTAGCAAGGGGAGAACTGCCGGTCCTTAATGTCTTTGGAAATGATTACGACACGATAGACGGTACGGGAGTTAGAGACTATATCCATGTAGAAGACTTGGCTGAAGGACATGTTAAAGCTTACAAAAAGATTATTAATCAAAAAGGTTTATATACATACAACCTTGGAACAGGAAAAGGGTACAGCGTCCTTCAAGTGATAGATGCATTTGAAAAGGCAAATAAGATAAAAATTAATTACAAGTTTGCTCAAAGGCGTGCCGGTGATGTGGCCATTGTATATGCAGATACAAAAAAAGCAGAAGAGGAGTTAGGCTTTAAAGCTAAGTACAATTTAGAAGATATGTGCAAAGATTCCTGGAATTTTGCCAAAATGAATCTGAAAAAACTACCAACAAATGAATAATACCGGCGACAATGCATATTCATGCGATTGACAAGTTTCGCTTTATCTTAACATTTATTGACACCAATGTTAGTATATTTTTATAAATACTTTACGAAAAAAGGATGCTAACTTTATAACTTTTAAAAACTCAAACCCTCTATTGAATTGAAAATATAATTTCGAAGTCATATAAGCTAATGGTCGAGAAAAAGCCGGATGCTCTGCTGATACTTGGGGACACAAACTCATGTCTTTCAGCAATCTCTGCCAAGCGCCTGCATATCCCAATCTTCCATATGGAAGCAGGCAACCGCTGCTTTGACGAATGCCTGCCCGAGGAGACAAATAGGCGGATTGTGGACCATATTGCCGACGCTAACCTTTGTTACAGCCAGCATGCCAGACGATACCTTAATGCTGAGGGGACGCCAAAGGAGCGCACATACGTAACCGGCTCACCTATGGCAGAGGTGCTGCGTACTAACCTAAAAAAGATAAGGTCAAGTAATATATTAAGTCGCCTAGGACTTGAGAAAGGTAAGTGTATTTTACTCTCTGCACACCGCGAGGAAAATATAGATACCGAGGCAAACTTCTTCAGCCTGATGAATGAGATGAAAAGCTGGCAAAGGATAATGTGATTGAAACAATCTATATATGCTTAGGGTAATACTGATATGAGAGAAAGTAGCAGGTTGGATATGAGTCGAAAGTATAAAATAGCAGTAGCAGGAACAGGATATGTTGGTTTAGTGGCAGGGGTATGTTTTGCTGAAATTGGTCACCGTGTTACCTGTGTAGATATCGATGAAGATAAAGTTAATATGATGAAACATGGGCTTTCTCCAATTTATGAAGCAGGTTTGGAAGAACTGATGCGGAAAAACTATGCTGCAGGGAGAATTGATTATACAACTGATTATAAATCAGCGTATAAGGATGCAGATGCTATTTTTATAGGGGTAGGCACACCTATGCTGCCGGATGGTTCTGTTGATTTATCATATATAGAAACTGTGACGAGACAGATAGCCGAGTCTGTTGAAAAGGACTGTCTTGTTGTTGTTAAATCAACTGTTCCGGTTGGGACTAACGATAAAGTTGAACAACTTTTAAAAGATTTTATAATTAATGATGTAAGGGTTGAAGTTTCTTCTAATCCTGAGTTTTTGGCCCAAGGCTCCGCTGTTCATGATACTCTTCATGCAGCAAGAATTATTATTGGCACTGAAAGCAAATGGGCTGAAGATTTATTAATGAAAATTTATAAACCATTCAATCTGCCTATAGTTTCAGTAAGCAGGCGTTCTGCAGAAATGATTAAGTACGCTTCTAATGATTTCTTAGCTCTTAAAATATCATATATGAATGATATTGCTAACCTGTGCGAATTGGTTGGTGCAAATGTACAGGATGTGGCAAGGGGCATGAGTTTTGATGAGCGTATAGGAAGCAAATTCTTAAATGCCGGCATTGGTTACGGAGGGTCATGTTTTCCAAAGGATACAATGGCTTTGGTGCATCTTGCAAGGAAGCATGGTTATGAATTAAGAACTGTTAAAGCTGCAATTGATGTAAACAAAGATCAAAAGACAATTTTATATAAGAAGGCATGCAGGCGGCTTATTAAATTCAACGGATTAAAGGTTGCAGTGTTAGGACTTACCTATAAGCCTGGGACTGATGATTTAAGAGAAAGCCCTTCACTGGATAATGTTCCTTTATTATTGGAACAAGGGGCTTATATTTATGCCTATGATCCTGTTGGAACAGAAAATTTTAAGAATAAGTATCCTGAAGGAAAGATTGGAAATGGTAGTGTAACATATGTTAAATGTCCTGCGGATGCATTAAAGGGCGCCGATGTATGCTTTATTTTTACCGAATGGGAAGAAATTAAAGCTGTTAAACCTGCTGAATATAAAAAGTTAATGATAACACCTCTTGTTTATGACGGGAGAAATATTTATGATATTGAAGAAATGCAAAGAGCCGGTGTGGAGTATTATTCCATCGGTAGGCCAGGTGTGAGTTTGGACAGGTATAATCACATTACATTAGCTGAAACCGCTGCTACTGAATAGTGGCCTTTTAAATACGGGATTTATACCTTCGAGTAGGATACGAATGTATAAAGTTGATTTAAACAGTGATTTAGATGAAAGCTTTGGTACTTATAAATTAGGGAGAATAGCTAATGAAAACAAGCTGTGTGGTTTTAAACTATAATGATTATGAAACAACAATGACATTGCTGGAAAACATTAGGAATTATCAAGTCTTTGATAATATTGTAATCGTGGACAATTGTTCTACAGATGATTCATTTGAGTTGTTAAGAAGAAATCAGAATGAAAAGATTAGAGTTATTCAAACTGAAAAAAACGGTGGATATGGATATGGTAATAACATTGGAATAAGATATTCATATGAACAGCTAAATTCAAGTTATATTTTAATAATAAATCCGGATGTTGAGTTTGATGAAGAATGTATATTAGAATTATTAAGAGTTTTAATAAATAATAAAGATGTTGCTGTTTGTTCAGCAATACCAAAACAACCAAATGGAGAATTTCAACCGCTTGTTGCCTGGCGTGTTCCTAAAAAAATAGAATATATTTTATCTGCCAGTTCAATCTATAATAAATTTTTTAATAAAATGTCTTATAAAGATATTTATTATAATAATTCAAACACCCAATGCGAGGTGGATGTGTAGTAGGTTCACTTTTAATGGTTAATGCCGAACTAATGATAAAGTATGGAATGTATGATGAAGATATTTTTTTGTTTTGTGAAGAAACAACTTTAGGTATTATGCTCAAGAGTAAAAATTTAAAGACCATATTAATTTTGAATCATAATTATGTCCATCATCACTCAGTAAGCTTAAAAAAATCTATTTCGTCGGATATAGAGAGGCGAAAGATTTCACTAAACAGTAAACTTAAAATTTTAAAAAAATATTACAACCTTTCACCATTTATGACTCTAATAGTTAAGATTTTTTTTAAACTGACATTAATAGAGTTTATGCTGATTAAAGCTTGTAAAAGTTATTTATCAAAGATAAAGGGAAATCTTTAGGCTTAACAGCAAAAAATACATTAATTATCCTTGCCGAACTTCTTCAAGTAAAAAGTGAAAGAATTAGTAAATCTAACAAAGAAAAAAGGGTTAAATTATGAAGGGTATTATATTGGCCGGCGGATCAGGAACTCGTCTGTATCCGCTGACAATGATAACAAGCAAACAACTTTTACCTGTATATGATAAACCAATGATATATTATCCGCTATCTACTCTTATGTTAGCAGGTATCAGAGACATATTAATTATTTCTTCTCCACAGGATTCACCTAATTTTAAGAGCTTATTAGGTGATGGCAAACAATTTGGAATAAAGATATCATATAAAGAACAACCATCACCGGATGGACTTGCCCAGGCTTTTATTATTGGTGAAGATTTCATAGGAAATGATACATGTGCCATGATACTAGGCGATAATATATTTTATGGTAATGGCTTCACATTGATGCTTAAAAAGGCGTCTGAGAGTGCAGAACAGGGTAAAGCTACAATTTTCGGTTATTTTGTTCATGACCCGGAACGATTTGGAATTGTTGAGTTTGATGAATATGGAAAAGTTATTTCTATAGAAGAAAAACCTAAAAATCCCAAATCAAATTATTGTATTACCGGTTTATACTTTTATGACAATCGTGTGGTTGAGTATGCAAAGAAAGTTAAGCCCTCTGCAAGAGGAGAATTAGAAATCACAGATATAAATCGTATATATCTTGAGGATGGAACCCTTAATGTACAACTTTTGGGAAGGGGTTATGCATGGATAGATGCCGGAACTATTGACAGTCTTGTTGAAGCAACAGATTTTGTACAAATGATAGAAAAACGCCAGGGCATAAAGATTTCTGCACCGGAGGAAATAGCATATTTCAATCAATGGATAGATGAGAAAACTATTCTGAAATCAGCTGAAAGATACGGTAACTCGCCCTATGGAGAGCATTTAAGGAGAGTAGCCGAAGGCAAGATTCGCTATTAATATTCGGTATGAATAATTTATAAATTACAGAGGAGCAGTGAATTTTGTGAAAGTAACAAAAACTAAGTTTAAAGGGCTATTAATTATTGAAACAGATGTATTTGGTGATTACAGAGGCTGGTTTACGGAAACCTATACTAAGAATAAATTTGCAGATAATGGGATTGATGTTGAATTTATTCAGGATAATCAGTCTTATTCAGCACAAAAAGGAACCCTTAGAGGAATTCATTTTCAAATTAATCCGAAAGCACAAGCAAAACTGGTTAGGTGTACCAGAGGAGCAATAATCGATACAGTTGTCGATTTGAGAAAAGGCTCTGATACATATAAAAAATGGTTTAGCATTGAATTGTCTGCAGAAAATAAAAAGCAACTGTTTATACCTAAAGGTTTTGGGCATGCTTTTTTAACTTTAACTGATGATGCAGAAGTACAATACAAGGTTGATGAATATTATTCTGATGAACATGACAGAAGCATAAGATTTGATGACCCTGAACTGGGTATAGAATGGGGTATTGAAAATCCTATTCTATCACAGAAGGACTTAAATGCTCCCTTTCTAAAAGACAGCGATGTTAACTTCAGCATCAAAGTTTTAGCTACAGGTGTAAATGGTCAACTGGGATATGATGTTGTTAAAAGGCTCAATGAGTTAGGAATTGAAACTATTGACGTAAGCAGAACTGAATTTGATATAAGTGATAAAGATCAAACACAAGAATACATTCTAAATTGTAAACCTGATGTTGTAATCCATTGTGCAGCATATACCGCTGTTGATAAAGCAGAAGATGAAAGAGAAAAATGTTATTCTGTCAATGTAGAAGGAACAAGATACATTGCAGAAGCTTGTAAAAAAATAGATGCAAAAATGGTATACATCAGCAGTGATTATGTCTTTGATGGACAAGGTTCTGAACCCCATCATGAAAGCAAGAAAACAAATCCAATAAATTACTACGGTTATTCCAAAGCACAAGGAGAACAAGTTGTCAGAGATATAGTAGAAAAGCATTTCATAATCAGAACCTCATGGTTATTTGGCAAAAATGGCAGCAATTTTGTAAAGACTATGTTGAAGTCAGCACAGGTGAAAAATGAGATAAATGTAGTAAATGACCAAATTGGAGCACCAACATATTCCAGAGATTTAGCAATTCTTATTTGTGATATGATTCAAACTGCAAAATATGGAACATATCATGGTGTAAACGAAGGTTATTGCAGCTGGTATGAATTTGCTTTTTTAATATTTAAAAAAGCTGGTATTGATATAAAGGTAAATCCTATATCTTCTTCAGAGTATCCTGCTAAAGCCAAAAGACCTCTAAATTCCAGGTTATCTAAAGAAAATCTTGATAAAAACGGTTTTATGAGATTGCCAAATTGGGAGGATGCTTTAGACAGATATTTAAAAGAAATACTATGATGAGGAGAAGCCAAAAACATGAAAACTATTTTAGTTACAGGTGGGGCAGGTTTTATTGGCAGCAATTTTGTAAAGTTTATGTTGGACAAGCATCCGGAATATAGAGTTATAAATTTAGATGCTTTGACTTATGCTGGAAATTTAGAAAACTTAAAAGAAGTATCAAATAATCCAAATTATGTTTTTATAAAAGCTGATATCAGAGACAGAATAAGAATTGAAGAGATATTTTCTCAATATAATATAGATTGCGTAATAAACTTTGCGGCTGAATCTCACGTGGATAGGAGCATAGAAGAACCGGAGATATTTTTGACTACAAATGTTTTAGGTACTCAAACATTACTTGATGCAGCAAAGAAACACTGGAAGGTTAACCCTGAAGATAAGTACTGCAGGGAATATAAAAAAGGCGTAAAGTTTTTACAAGTGTCGACAGACGAGGTCTACGGAGCATTAGGGGAAACAGGAAAATTTATTGAGACAATGCCTTTGATGCCTAACAGCCCTTATTCGGCTTCTAAGGCAAGTGCGGACCTGATTGTAAGAGCATATCATGAAACTTTTGGTATGCCGGTTAGTATTACTCGCTGCAGTAATAATTATGGGCCATATCAGTTTCCCGAGAAGTTAATACCCCTTATGATAAATAATTGTATAAAGGGCAAAGATTTGCCGGTCTACGGTGATGGAATGCAGGTAAGAGATTGGCTCCATGTTTATGATCATTGTTCAGCCATTGATGTGGTCCTTCATAAGGGTGTGGATGGAGAAGTATATAACATCGGAGGAAATAACGAAAAAGCAAATATTGAGTTGGTTATATTAATTATTAAGACTTTAGGTAAATCAGAAGGTTTGATTAAATTTGTCAAAGACAGACCTGGTCATGACAGAAGATATGCAATAGATAATACGAAGATTACAACTCAGTTAGGATGGAAACCAGCTTATACTTTTGAAGAAGGCATTAAAGAAACAATTGAATGGTATTTGAATAATACAGAATGGGTTGAGAATGTTGTATCAGGTCAATATGTAAAGTACTATGAACATATGTACCGAAATCTCAATATGATGTAGCTATTTGTCGATATATGTATAAAAATGTTGAATTACTATGCCTAAATTGATATAATTTGGGATATGGTAAAGTTTGTATAGTCAACCTTTAGAAAACATCCAACTATTATTATTTTTTTTTGTTTAGGGATAATGTCTTTAGTGCATAAAAAGATATCAATTGTGTTATTTTTCGGAAATGATGATTGTTTTAGTTGAAGGATTCTAGATAGAAGGAGCAATGACTTATTAAGTACATCAAATAAAAATATGGGAAAAAGAATAGTTGTAACAGGCGGAGCGGGTTTTTTAGGGTCGCATCTGTGTGAAAGGCTGTTAAAGAGCGGGAATGATGTTATTTGTGTTGATAATCTTTTTACCGGCAGCAAGGAAAATATAAGACATTTGCTCAACAATAATTATTTTGAGTTTATCCGTCATGATATTGTTACCCCTCTTTATGTTGAATGTGATGAAATATATAATTTGGCGTGTCCTGCCAGCCCTGTTCATTACAGTCACGATCCTATCAAAACCACCAAAACAAGCATATTCGGGTCGGTCAATATGTTAGGACTGGCAAAACGTACTAATTCCAAGATATTGCAGGCAAGCACCAGTGAAGTTTACGGCGACCCTCAAATGCATCCCCAAAGAGAGGATTATTGGGGAAATGTTAATCCTATCGGATTGCGTTCGTGTTACGATGAGGGCAAAAGAGCTGCGGAAACATTTTTTATGGATTATCATCGAAAGTACAAGGTTTCGGTTAAAATTGCAAGAATATTTAACACCTACGGTCCCAGGATGAGCTGCAATGACGGAAGAGTAGTGTCAAACTTCATAGTCCGGGCACTTAAAAACGAAGATATAATAATCTATGGAGATGGAAGCCAGACAAGGAGCTTTTGTTATGTTGATGATTTGATTGATGCTTTAATAAAGCTAATGGATACAGGCAGTGACTTCACGGGCCCTGTAAACATAGGGAATCCGGAAGAACACACCATCTTAGAGCTTGCGGAAACAATTATCAGCTTAACAAATTCAAAATCCAAAATTGCATTTCAAGAATTGCCTCAGGATGATCCGGCAAAGCGAAAACCTGATATAAGTTATGCAAAAGAATCTTTAGATTGGGAACCGAAAGTATCATTAAATGAAGGATTAATCAAGACCATCAAGTATTACGGAGAATTGTTGAATGTTAAACTGTGAAGATATTAAGGTCAGCGTAGTTGTTCCTGTATACAATGTCGAAAAATATTTACCAAAAAATATCGAATCATTAATAAAACAAAATATTAATTTGGAAATCATCTATGTGGATGATGGAAGCAAAGATAAGAGTGCAGAAATAATCAAGAAAAATATGGATTTAGACCCCAGGATAAAGCTGTTGCAAAAGGAAAACAGCGGCGTCGGTTCTGCCAGAAATTATGGACTTAAGCATGCAAGCGGTAAATATGTTATTTTTATCGACGGAGATGATTATATAGATGAAAACTCCCTTGCTGTTTTACTTAAGGCAGCCGAAGCAGATAATTTAGATATAGTTCAAGGCAGCAGCAGGTTAGTAGATGATAAAGGCAGTATTGTTATCCGAAGACACAACAACGGACGAGTAAACATAGGTGATTGTTTGGACGGGCCTCAATGGTTGGTAAGAAAAAACTTTGTTATTGTAGTGTGGCTCTATTTGTTCCGCAGAGATTACCTGATTGATAACAATTTATGGTTTTGTGAAGATATATATCACGAAGATTTGGAATTTACCCCAAGGGCTTTGTATTTTGCAAAAAGGATAAAAGCAATTGATTTATGTTTTTATAATTATGTTCAAAGGCAAGGTTCTTTTATGCATTCCAGGAACATAAAAAAATGCACTGATTTAATAAAAATCTGCGAAAGGTTTAAAGCCTTTGCCAATGATAACATTGATAAACAAAGGCAAAAAGATGTTAATGATTTTTTCGAAAAGTATTCAAGATATACATATGTATACAGTCTTAATTCTGCAATAGATCAATGCCTTCCTTTGAGGGAGCTTATGGAAGACAAGCAAGAAAAAAATAAAATAATTTTTGAAATTTCCAAATCCGATAAAATGATGCATAAGTTTTTATCATATTTATTGAAGCTAAATCTATATGAAACATATAAATATCTGTATCTTTTTAGAAAAGCACTGTCGTGATAGTGACTGTTAAAAGGTGTACAAATCTGCAATATTGGAAAGCCGAGGAACATCGGTTCTTAAGCTGTAAATATATAAGAGGACGAATATGAAAATATTGATGATTGATCCATGGGGAATTTATAATTTATCCATGTACACAAATGGTTTGTGCATGGGTATTTCCAAATATGTAGATGTTACTTTAGTTACAAATTTTTATTATGAAAAAACTACTGAAGCCAATTATATTGTGAAGCCGACATTTTTCCCCAAATCTCAGAAAATGAAAGAGGGGCTCCTTCGTACTTGCGTTCGCGGCACCGAGTATTTGCTTGGATATAGGAAAATTATAAATGAGTTGAAAAAAAACAAATATGACATTGTACATATCCAGTGGTTATTAATCTATAAATTAGATAAATATATTTTGAAAGAAATCAAAAAATACTGTAAAAAAATTATATTTACGGCTCATGATGTAATTCCCCACAGGAACGGAGAAAGTTATATTAATGATTTAAAGCAAATTTATGGTATCGTTGATCTTGTATTAATACATGGAGAAGGTATAAAAGAAGAATTTGCCAAATATTTTCCTGAATATGAGAATAAGGTTTTAATTCAGCACCACGGTACCTATTTAAATCAGGACAAACATTATGACATAAACAATATTGATAAAAAGATTATAGAAAAAATCCAAGAATACGACAGGATATCCATATTTTTTGGTTTAATCTTTTACAATAAAGGAGTTGACAGGCTGGTCAAGATATGGCTTGATAATTTTGCCGATGAGGAAAGACACCTGCTTATAATTGCGGGGAAAAAAGATCCTGTATATAAAGAGTTAGATATGCTGGAAAAAGATATAAATGAATGCAGGAATATTTTATACATAAATAGATTCGTTGAAAATGAACTTCTTAATTATTTAATCGATAAATCTCACATAATTTTATTGCCATACAGACATGCCAGCATGAGCGGAGTAGTATTTACAGCGGCAGAATTCAAGAAAACTATCTTATCTACCAATACAGGCTCTATCTCAGAATATTTAACGGATGGCGAGAGCGGCTTTTTAGTTGAAAATGATGACAGGCTTTTTATGGATAAATTAAAATACATGTCTGATACGGTGAGCAATGAAGTTTTACATGATATGGGCGAAAAATTGCATGAACACATAAAGCAGAATTATTCATGGGAGAACATAGGTAAGTTTTTGGCAGAAACGGTATATGGTTTAGAGTTATGAAACATATAGAATGTGTAACAACGGGCATTGAGTGTTATGAGACTATTTTTAAGTCTAAATCAAACATGGAAACAGATTCAATTATACAAAGAGATATGCTTTACAGGCAGACATCGCCGGAAGGGTACAAATTTGGCATGCTGAGATTTCTTTACCTGGATTCAAGTGACAAGATGAAAATTTATACGAGAATATCGGGCTTGACGTTCTTTATTCATTAGACAGGAAGGTTAAGATTATTAAATGTTATTCTTATAATTTTAAAATAACTACCAGTGAGGATATATAAATATTTGAAGCTATGCTTTTAACGGGGATGCTAAACAGGCTGGATGAATCCGACAATAAGCCTTCCAAAGAAAAAGTACCGATAATAGCTGAATAAACGAGTCTCTGCTAATATATTATCAATGCTTATTGCAGGGGAATATAAGTCAATTCCTTTTACTGGTAAAATGATATTAAAATGAAGGGAGCAAGGTAATGAACAAGAATGAAAATTTAATCAGCATAATTATGCCTGCCTATAATTGTGAAAAATATATTGGAGAAGCAATAGATTCAGTACTTGCTCAGAGCTGCAGAAATTGGGAGCTCATAATTATTGATGATGGCTCAGCCGATAATACCTCTAGCATTATAACGGAATATTTACAAAAGGATAGTAGAATAAGTTTGTTATCAAATGAAAAAAATATTGGAGTTTCCGCAACAAGAAACAGGGGGATAGAGTTTGCAAAAGGAAATTGGATAGCATTTTTAGACAGTGATGACATTTGGACTCCTTATAAGCTGGAAAAGCAGATTGAGACTGCCCAAGAAAAAAATGGGGAATTCATATTTACAGGTTCAGCTTATATTAACGAAGAAGGCAAGCCATATAAGGGTATATTTGAGGTTCCTGAAAAGGTATCATATAAGGAACTTAGAAAGCAGAATGTAATTTCATGCTCTTCTGTTCTGATAAAGAAAAAGTTTTTTACTAATATTAAAATGGAAGGGGATGACATGCATGAGGATTACGCTGTATGGCTGAGAATCCTAAAAACAGGCATCACGGCATATGGAGTAAACGAACCCCTGCTTATTTACAGGATTCACAGAAATTCAAAGTCCTGGAACAAGATAAAGACTGTCAAAATGACATATAAGGTTTACAGATTTATAGGGCTGAATCCTGTGAGCTCAGCATATTTCTTGGCAATAAACCTGATTAGGGGGATAAAAAAATATAAAAGAATTTATAGCTCTTGATTTTAGCTCTCTATAATTCTTGTTATCAGTCATATAATACACTATTTATACTGTCATCTTTCTTCGAAAAATTTAATATACTCTTTTGCAGCTTTTATATAATTATAGTTTTCAGTAATAATTTTTGCTCTCATGATTAATTCCTCATCAGTGTGTACTTTTGCCAGCGATTCAAGTATTTTTTCTGCCAATACATCCGCATCTTCAGGAGGATAATAAAAATCAGCATGCCCCAAAGTTACCTCCCTGTTGACTGGTATATCTGAAAGCAGGCAGGGGGCTCCTAACATTATGGCTTCCACAGCGGTCATTCCAAATCCTTCAAATAATGTCGGATTAATATAAAGCCGGCAATTTGCCAAGTAATTGTTTTTCGCATAATCATCGATATAACCGGTAACTGTTATTCTGTTATCTAATCCATGAGCTTCAATATAGTCAATAATAGTTTTGTCAGGGTTTCCTATCAAAATCAGATTACATTCTGTTTCTTTGACTATTGAATGAAATGCTTTTACAAGAGTGAGGCAGTTTTTGTGGGGTCCCGCATAATTAACGGCCACAATTGTATTTTGTTTTGCGGAATTATATGTAAATTCTTCATATGCATCTGTATCTATGGGATTGTAAATTTTCCTGAATTTATTGATATACCGGGGGAAGAAGGTTTCCATCTCATTTTTGTCAGCATCAGAAATTGCAATTATTTTATCCATATATTTAAAATCTTGCGGATAATAAATATTATAATAATATCTCAGCATAAAGGGTATTCTCATCGGATTTGATATAGGCTGAATATCATGGGGAAGCATAACTGTCTTGATTTTCTTGTACATATTGAGAAGGCACACACAATCGTGGGGAAAGAAAACAAGGTCAGGATTCTGCTTTTTTATTATATGGGGGATTATAAAATTTTTATACAATGAATCCATAAAAATGTATAAAATCTTGTTATATCTGAAGTTGTAATAATCCTTTATAACAATAGTCTTAAATGCAGGAAAAGTACGCTTAATTAAATCAGCTAAGCTATCGTTGCAAATTATGGTATAGTCATTATTGGTGTCTATTTTTGAAATACCTTTGAGTAAAATAAAAGAAAACTGTGTTTTCCCTCCTGAATCCAGTCTGAATATATAGGATAAATCTATAATGATTTTCATATTAGCTGCTCCTTTTTATTTTTTCCAATGAAGTTTACACACAAATCATAATATTTCTGTGCAATTAATTCTGCCTTGTATTTATTCTCGTAAATACTTTTTATCCTGCTTAATTCTTCTTCCGAGGGAGGGTTTTTAAGTACTTTTATTATGGCCTCTGCCAAAGCCCGGGCATCCATGGCCGGTTCGTAATAATTAACAAGTTCCATTGTAACTTCAGGCAGGCTTGTTTCTCTTGAAGTAATTACCGGAATTTTAAACATGCTTGCCTCAATCGGCGTTCGCCCGAATCCCTCATGAAGAGAAGGAGAAACAAATAAATCCGTATTTCTGTACAAGTTATTTTTGTCAGTTTCAGAAAGGGAATCAATTAAATATACCCTGCTTGATAAATTATGCTCTTTTATATATTCCAGCAAGTTTGGCGCTTCGTATCTTATTTTCCCTAAAAAAATCAGGTTATGGGGTATTTCATTTTTGATAAGATCGAAAGCTTTTAATAGTGTGATTCCATTCTTATGAAATTGATGATTATTAACACATAAAATATATGGTATTTCACAGGGCAGTTTATTTTTGCCATCATTTTCATTAATACTGACTGCATTTGGTATAACATGTATTTTACTTTGGTCAACAAACTTGTAATAGGAAAGCAGGTCCTTTTTTACAAATCCAGAAATCACAACAATCGCATCTGATTTTTGAACAAATTGGTTATGGGAATACTTTGTGATATAGTAAAAAATGGGGTTGATCATATGACTGAAGTTTTTAAAATACAAGTCATGAATTACTATAATATTAGGAATGCCTTTTACAAGGCTCGTTTTTTTGTCATTGAAGGTATGAAGAATTACATCTATCTTGTGTTTTTTTATTGTCTTATTTAAACCAATCAATTCAATATAACAACGCTGCAAAATACTAAAGCGGTTCGATATTTTGGTTAAAATTTCTATGAGTTTTGATTTTTCTGCCTCTATTACTTCAAACTGCGGAAAGTGTATCCTTGCATTTTCATAAAAACGTTTATCAGTTATAAGTATAAAATCTTTTGATTTTCCAATTTTGTTCAAACCATCTATTATGTCTTTTGCATGATTACTTATGCCATCATTAATGTCTTTACCTATATATGTTAAATTGATTCCTATTTTCATATTGATTTCTCCTGAACCGACCTAATAGTGCCTGACCTAATCATGATTTATACTTACCACAGTCTTAACATAAATTATATATTATATTTTTTGCAATTTACAATATAATTTTGATATTGTATTATAATAAAAAGACTATCTGACAAGCAATATTACAAATACCTGAAAGGTACAAGCCATAAAGAAGCAATTATATTTATTAGTATAAGGTAAAATAAAAACAGAGGAGGAGCATAATGAAAAAAGTTCTTGTATTTGGGAATAGGCATTGACCGGATTGTGAACCTGCGAAAGAGTTTCTTTCGGAAATCGGGATAGAATTTATTTATCTTGATATTACGGATAATATGATAAATTTAAAAAGGTTTTTAAAATTAAGAGATGAAAGACCTGAATTTAAGGAAATAAAGGCAGCGGGAAGGGTTGGCCTTCCATGCATCGTAATCAATGATGGAGAAAAAATAATATTTGATCATAATTTGCTTGATGTGGAAGATATAAAAAATGAATGACAATGTTTAATTATATATAACGGTTCCGGGTACCCGTAAGGGTGCCTGGTACCTAAATTTTTGGTGACAAATAATTAAAGGTGTGATAAAATATTTATTGTTAATTATATGTCAAAATTATCCTGCAGGGAGGCAGAAGCAGATAATAAATCAGGAATCCCCAATAGGTAATTATACAAAGAATGGGATACATCAAATATACAATTTAGTATATATTCCAATTATATATATGGATTAGTTATAAAAATAATAAATGCCTCTGTTGACTTTAAAGCTTATGATGTTGTTATTATAATATCAATCGGCAATTCATCATAATATAAGATGAATTCAAATAAATACATCGCTGGCGAAAGTGCTAGCATTAAAGAAACGTTTTATCCCTCACACAGCGCCAGGCACCCCAAACGGGTGCCTGGCACCTAAGTTTTTTTCGGTGGTAAATATTTGGATAGTGTGATAAAATAGCAATTGTTAATTAGGTATCAAATTTGATTCCACAGGGAGGTTGGTCTTGAGCGATTACTATAAGATTAGTGATGTTGCAAAAATGCTTGGTATTTCTGCAGAATTGGTGAGGCATTATGAAAGGCTGGGCATACTGAAGCCCAAAAGAAGTATAAACGGATACAGAAGGTATACCACAAGGGATATTAATATTTTAACCGGCTCAAGAAGGTATGTGCATATGGGCTTTTCCATTGAAGAAGCGGAATTTTTGATTAATGAAGCATCCCTGGAGGAAGCTATTGATTCCCTGGCAGGTATGGAGAAAAAGGCGGTCAGAGAAATCAGGTGGAAGCAGCTGGTTTTAAAAGAAATTCATCAATTAAAGGATAAATATAAGCTGATTCATGATTTTGAAAACAATATATTTAAATTTGATTTACAGATGAGTCCTTCAGTTTACAGGATAAATTGCCAAAAAAATATGACCATAATCTTAAAAGAAGCCTTGGCATGTGATATTAAGAAATGGATTGAAAAATTGCCTGTGGTCAAAATATCCCCGGAATTTACCCTTGAATCCGTTTATAATATGACAGATGATTATAGCTTTGGTTTTGCGGTTGATGAGAATTTGGCAGAGGAATTGGACCTTATAAATACTCCGGGGATTAAGTTTTATCCATCCAGGCTGTGCCTTACTACTCTTATAAAAAGTGAAGGTGCCAATCATATCTGCCCCCGTTCATTGCAGGATGCTTTAAACTATATGGACAAGCATAATATGAAAATGGCAGATAATGCATGGGGAATCACAATTGGCAACTATACAAAAAATGGGATACATCAAAAATACCATTTAATATATATTCCAATTGAATATAGGGACCATCAATAAAAATAAATAAATGGCTCTATTGACTTTACAACGGTTTTAAAGCTTATAATATTGTTACAATAATATCAAAATATTGGAGGAAAAAAATGAATCTCAAGAAATATTTTGCATGTATATCGATTGTATTATTGCTTGCAATGTTATTAGCAGGTTGTGGAAAGCCGGTAGAGTCAACTCAACCGGAAGAACCGGCTAAGACTGCATTATACACTGCAGGCACATACGAGGCATCTGCTCTGGGTAACAATGGCGATATAATAGTTTCGGTTACCTTTTCTGATGACATGATCGAAAAAGTTGAAGTTACCAAACATCAGGAAACATCAGGAATTGCCGATCCTGCTCTGGAAAGGATCCCTCAGGCCATAGTGGATAACCAATCCCTTGCCATTGATGCAGTATCAGGGGCTACAATGACAAGCAAGGGTATTCTGGAAGCGGTTGAAAAAGCTGTAGTTCAAGCTAATGGAGATGTTGCCAAACTTAAAGAAAAAGTGACAGCCAATGTAAGTCATGAAAAGATTGAGAAGACCTTTGATGTTATAGTTGTAGGCGGCGGCGGAGCCGGTATATCTGCAGCATCAGCTGCGGCTCAAAACGGGGCAAGTGTTGTAATAGTTGAAAAGACAGCTGCTTTAGGCGGTAACACCATTGCTTCCGGTTTTGCATGGAATGCCGTTGACCCGGAAATTCAAAGTCAAATTGAAACTAAACCCGGGCAAATTGACATGTTGAAAAGCTTTTTGGATTATGATGAGAAAGATTTCGGAAAGTATGCTGACACCTTAAGGACTTTGAAAGCACAAATCAATGAATATCTTGCCGGAGATACTTCCAAAATGTTTGATTCCGAAGAATTTCATATGATTCAAACATACCTGGGAGGAAAAAGGCAGGATAAGGAGGGCAACTGGATTGAAGGAGATTTCGACCTCATAAATACTTTAATTCACAGGAGCCTGGACACATTTAAATGGGCAAAAAGTTTAGGCGGGAAGTTTTCCGATGTCCTTACTTCCCCTGTTGGCTCCATGTGGTTGAGGGGTCATAATCCGGAAGATAAAAAGCAAATATTTGATGCTTTATCGGATTTTGTTCTGAAACAATCGGATAAAAATGAAATAATGCTGGAAACAAGGGCTGAAGAGTTATTAGTTGAAAATGGCAAGGTTGTTGGAATCAAAGCTACTAAGGTGGATGGAACGGAAGTAGTACTCCATGCCAACAAGGGTGTTATATTAACCACAGGCGGATACGGAGCAAATGCTAAGCTTGCTGCAGAATATAACAAATACTGGCCATCTATACCTTTAGACATGAAAACTACAAATGTAGCTACAGCTACAGGCGATGGAATAATCATGGCCAGGGCTGTTGGTGCAAACTTAGTTGGAATGGAATTTATTCAATTGATGCCGACTGCCAATGAAAAGACAGGAGCCTTGACTGACGGACTTTTGGTAGCACCTCAAAACTACATATTTGTTAACAAGGAAGGTAAAAGGTTTATAGACGAATATGCAGAAAGAGATACATTGGCCTTTGCCGCATTGGAACAACCCGGCGAAATGTTCTATACAATAGCAGACCAAGACATGGCCATGACATCTCAAAACAGACCGACTCAGGAAATGATAGACAAGATGGTGGAAGACGGGATAATTTACAGGGCTGACACCTTGGAAGGTTTGGCAGAAATTATCGGTTGTGATCCTCAAACTTTCATAGATGAGATCAATAAATACAACTCTTATGTTGACAACGGAAAAGATCCGGATTTCGGAAAACCCGTATTTGAAATGAAAGTATTAAACGGTCCATTCTATGCTTGCCCTGCAAAACCGGCAATTCACCATACAATGGGCGGAATTCAGATAAATACAAATGCTGAAGTTATAGATACTAAAGGTAATGTAATTCCCGGGCTCTATGCTGCAGGAGAAGTAACCGGCGGCATTCATGCCGGCAACAGACTTGGTGGCAACGCCATTGCAGACATATTTGTATTCGGACGTATAGCAGGCGAAAACGCCAGCAAGTAAGCAACATTTTAGTCCCTCTTATGGTGCCAGGCACTCCTATCGGGTGCCTGGTACTCTTTTTATATACATGCAATATTAACAGGCAGTGAGTTCTAAATAACTGCCTGTTTCTTGATACCTGAAAGGCGGTGCCGGGCATTATTTTTAATGCCCGGTATCCGTATTAAAATGATTATTTATTAAACATTTGTTATTAAAAATAAGGGCAGGTTAAAGGAAGGATGTGATGCTGATATAACCATAATAGACAGGGAAAATATCATTGATAACGCAACTTATGAAAACCCGACAGCCCTGCCCTCAGGTATAGAGTATGTTTTTGTAGGCGGAAAGCTGTCTTTGGAAAAAGGGAAAATTGTTGGCTACAATAACGGCAAGGCAATACGTAGGCAGGAAATAATGTAATTTATAAAAAGTATGATAAACATTATGATTGTTTCAAAAATACTAAACAATGACTTAATGGAGGCTATATGAACGAGAATTTAACGAAAAAAAAGGTGTTTAAAATTCCCCACACCTACGTCATTATCTTTACTTTATTACTTATTATGGCAGTTTTAACTTACATAATACCGGCAGGGGAATACGGCAAAATAGTAAATGAATATACAAAAAAGGAAGTCGTAAATCCCGACGACTTCAGTTATGTTGAGCAGCAGGGCGTTAAACTGATGCAGGTTATGACATCCGTAACCCGGGGCATGCAAAAATCAGGAAGCATAATATTCTTCATCTTTATTATTGGCGGGGCAATGCAGATAATTTTTGCAACCGGAGCAATCAATAAAGGGATAGCAAGTCTTGTGCATAAAACCCACGGGAAGGGCAAGATATTTATTCCCATATTTATGTTTGTATTTGCATTGGGAGGCATGACATTCGGTCTTTCAAACGAAATAGTCGTTTTTGTTCCTATGGCTGTGTCTTTTGCTCATGCCATGGGATATGATGCGGTAACCGGCGTTGCTATGATTGCCTTGGGTGCTGCAGTCGGGTATAATACGGGAATTGTAAATCCTTTTACAACCGGTCTGGCTCAGGGTATAGCAGGACTGCCGATTTTTTCTGGAATAACTTTAAGGATAATCCTGTTTGTTCTTATGTTCCCTGTAACCTTATGGTATATATTGAAATATGCGGACAAGGTTCATAAAGACCCGTCTCAAAGTATAGTTGCAAACTGTGAATGCGAGACTGAAAAGAAAGAATTCAATATTGATAGTTTGGAAACTATGACATTCAATGATAAGTTAGTTCTTTTCATAATGGTTGCCGGAATTGGCATAATGGTTTACGGTGTTTTCTTCTGGGGCTGGTATATGGATGAAATGGCCGGCATATTCATGTTCATGGGTATTGTGTGCGGTTTTATCGGAAAACTTAGCGCAGACCGCATATGCAGGGAGTTTGTTGCAGGCGCGAAAGAAATGACATTTGGTGCATTGGTTATAGGTATTGCATCCGGCATGATGATAGTTATGCAGGAAGGCAAAATCTTGGACACGATTATTCACTGGATTGTTTCTGTCATAATTGTTTTGCCTAGATCAATATCAGCCGTTGGTATGTATTTGTTCTTATGTGTATACAATTTATTTGTACCCTCATCATCCGGAATGGCTGCATCGGTTATGCCGATTATGACTTCATTATCCGATGTATTGGGAATTACGAGACAGACCGCAGTGCTTGCTTTTCAGTTCGGAGACGGATTCAGCAATTCTATCGTACCCACAAACTCTGTTCTGATGTCATACCTGGCTATATCAAAGATACCGTATGAAAAGTGGTTTAAATTCATACTTCCGATTACTGCAATATGGATTGTTATGGGGATTGTCTTTATGGTAATCGCTACTGCTATTAATTACGGTCCCTTCTAAAGTGATTAATGGATGGAAATATAGTTATATATTACATTTGACAAAAAGACTTGGTACCAGGCACCCACAACGTGTACCTGGTATTTTCTTATACCTGCAACTTCCACCAATTTTCAAGCGTAACACGTGTCATCCGGAGCGAAACGAATGATCTCATTTTGTGGCGGTAATTATAATCGGACAAATCAAGGTTAAAGCAGTAAAGTGCCAGACCCTTTTCAGGTGCTTGGTGCCGGAAGGTGTTTCATTTTATGAAAATTAATATTGAAATATGAAACAATTTGATATATCATTTATTTAAGACAATATAAAGGGAGTATAAAGGATGGATCTGGTTAAATCTGTAGAAAGGACGCTAAAAATACTTGAAGTACTTTCAGATTATAGTGACGGATTGGGCATTACAGAATTGAGTGATAAGGTGAATCTTCACAAAAGTACTGTTTTTAGACTATTATCAACTTTGATTAACAGGGGATATGTTACCCAAGATTTGGAATCAAGCAAGTACAAAATAACTTTTAAATTATTTGAACTTGGAAGCAAAAAAGTTGATAAGTTAGATTTGTTAAAGAGTTCAAAGCCTTATACCAGAATGCTTATGGAAAGCGTAAATGAGGTTGTGCATTTAATTATAAGGGATGAAGCCGAAATTGTTTATATCGATAAGGTTGAAGCTAATAATACCATAAGCATGGCTTCCAGGATCGGCAAAAGGAATCCCATGTACTGCACGGCTACAGGCAAAGCGATATTAGCTTTTCTGCCGGAAGAAGAAGTTCTTAAAGTTTGGAATAGCAGCAAAATAGTAAAAATGACCGGAAACACCATTACAGATTTTATTTTGTTTAAGAAAGAATTACATAATATAAGACAAAATGGTTATGCTGTTGATAATGAAGAAAATGAATTAGGAGTCAGGTGTGTGGCTGCTCCAATTTTCGATTTTAAGGGAGATATTGCTGCGGCAATCAGTGTTTCCGGCCCGGTAAATCGCATAACCGATGATAAAATTGATTTTATATCAAATGAAGTAATAAAATATGCTAATTTGATTTCTGTAGAAATTGGGCATAAGTAGTTTTTGCCCTAATATTTTTTGTCAATTTTAAAAGTAGTGCTTTACAACTTATTATTTTTTTGTTATTATAAAAATATAGAAACACTGTTTCATATAGTGAAACATTTACAATCCGACTTACAAATGATGTATAAAGGCCAATAATATTATGCAGAACTGTTTTACCTGATAGGAAAACAATTTCATTTGAAATATTTTAGTATTTAAGGAATATTTTCGCAGGGAAATATGTTCCTTTAAATATAAAATCTTAAAAATGGAGGAAAAAATGAAAAACGTATTCAAGGTTAGCATGATTCTTGTGTTATGCATAGTAATGGTATTAGGAGTTGCCGGATGTACCTCAAATACTGCTTCAACCGGTGGGAATGCAGCTGCTAAGAACACATTACAAACAGTATTGGATCGTGGATATTTGATAGTTGGTACAGGTAGTAATAACGTTCCTTGGCATTTCAAAGATGACAAAGGTGAATATCAAGGCTTCGACATTGAAATTGCTAAAATATTAGCAAAAGCACTGTTTGATGATGAAACAAAGGTTCAGTTTGTTGAGCAGACATCTGATTCCCGTATTCCTAACACTTTGAGCGGCAAGGTTGACTGTACAATTCAATTTATGACAATATCAGCAGAGCGTGCACAACAAGTTGCATTCTCGATTCCTTATTACACAGAGGGCTCAGCCTTGTTGTTGTCAGCCAAAAGTCCCTACCAGGATTATAATGATCTTGTAGAAGCAGCAAAAAATGGTAAGAAGATTAAAATCAGCGTTCTGCAAAATGCTTTTGCAGAGGATATAGTTGCAACTTACCTTCCAGATGCCATAGCAGAACAATATGAAGAACAAGCTATGGTTATACAGGCTGTAAATTCAGGTGTAGTAGATGCCGGTATTATCGACCGTTCCAACTTAGAGTGGGAAATCAAGCAACATCCCGAACTATACAGGGATGCCGGTCACTACACATATCCACAAAACTATGGAATCGCTATGAGACCTGATGATCAAATCTGGATTAACTTTGTTAATACGGTACTACAGGACGCAATGACAGGTGCAAGTTATGAATTGTATATAAATGCATATTCAAAATGGTTTGGCATGAACGATCAACTTTCTCCTCCGACAGTTGGTATGCCGAAGATTTATAGAAACAACAATAATTAATTTTGACATTATAAATTTTAAATTCTGAAAATATGGTTGGGATTATGATAAATAATCCCAACCATATAAAATTAATAAACAATATATTGAATATCAAAACACTTAGGTCTATATGAACTATAGGAGAATTGTTAATGAACTATACTTTTAATTTTAATGTAGTATTCAGAAATATTGATGTTTTTTTGAAGGGGTTGGGATTAGGCTTATATCTTGCCGTAGTATCTTTAACCTTTGCTATTATAATCGGATTGATTATAGCCTTAGGTGCTGTTTCAAATCACCCTACAATGAAGAAGGCAGCACGTATTTATGTTACTGTGTTTCGTAACACCCCACTCTTGATTTTAGTTTATATTATATATTTTGGGCTGCCTGATTTAGGGCTTATTTTATCAAAACCTGTAGCCTTCATTTTGACATTGTCTTTATATGGCGCGGCTTATATGACTGAAGTATTCCGTGCCGGTTTAGAAAGCATACCAAAAGGGATAATAGAAGCCGGTTATGCAATCGGTTTAAGCAAGCGTATGGTCATGCTTGATATAAGGCTTCCTATAATGTTTCGTTCTGTATTGCCATCAATGGGAAATTATTTGATTTCTTTGTTTAAAGATACTTCATTGGCTGCAGCCATTGCACTTCCGGAAATAACCTATATAACTAAAAGGTTGAACGTGGAATCCTTCAGGACTTTTGAAGTTTGGATTGCTGCTGCTTTTCTGTATGTTGTAACAAGTTTTTTGATGGCAAAAGGTTTAGGCCTTCTTGAACAAAAGTGGGAAATTAAATAGTAATGGAGGTTATGAATATTGATAAACATAAATACTAACATTTCATTTTGGGAGAGGATATGGAATTCAAGAACAATGATAATTGACGGTTTAAGCAGCACGATATTGGTATCGCTTGGTGCCATTGTACTTGGAACCATCCTTGGAGTTATTATTGGTTTAATAATCACATACGGAAATAAATATGTTAAGATGCCTTTTAAAGCATTTGTGGACATTGTTAGAGGGCTTCCGTTACTAGTTACAATTTTCATAATATATTATTATTTGGACTATATATTGAAGTCGATAGGAATAGTTATGAGTCCTATGATTATAGGAATTATTGCTCTCATGATATTTTGCAGTGCTCAGGTATCTGAGCTGGTCAGAGGAGCATTACAAAACATTCCGAAGCAACAAATTGATGCAGGGCGTGCCTTGGGAATGAGGTTTCCTCAGATTCTGAAAGACATACTTTTGCCTCAGGCGTTAGTTGAAATATTGCCGCCGTGGGTGAACAGTGCGACAGAAATTGTTAAAGGCTCAACTTTGCTCAGTTTAGTAAGTATTGCGGAACTTATGCTTGTGGGTAAGCAGTTGGTTGCAAAGCATCCAAGAGCTTTAGCCTATTATTCGCTTATAGGGCTTATATATTTTACAATTAATACGGCTATTGAGTTAGGTGGAAAAGCCTTAGAGAAGAAAATAAGTTTCGTAAAAAAATAGGAGGTTTTTATGACTGAGCCATTATTGAAAATTAGAAATCTTGGCAAATCATTTGGAAAAGTGAAGGTATTTGAAGGTGCCAATTTGGATGTTAATGAAGGAGAAGTTGTCACAATAATCGGCCCCAGCGGGTCAGGCAAGACAACTTTGTTAAGATGCATAAACCTGCTTGAACAGTTCGAGGAAGGTTCTATATTGCTTGATGGCAAAGAGGTTGGATACAAGGTCGAAAACGGGAAAAGAAAAAGATATTCCGAGCATGTTATTGCAGAACAAAGACAAATGACTGGCATGGTTTTTCAACAGTTTAACTTGTTTCCCCACATGACTGCATTAAAAAATGTAATGCTTGGTTTAATCAGGGTTAAGAAATTACCTCATGATGAGGCTGAAAAGATAAGCAGAAAGTGGCTAGAAAGAGTAGGTCTTGCAGATAAGGTCGATAATTATCCTGCACAATTATCAGGAGGTCAGCAGCAGCGTGTGGCCATCGCAAGAGCTTTGGCTATGAATCCCAGAATTGTGTTGTTTGATGAAGCTACGTCTGCACTTGACCCGGAACTTGTAGGAGAAGTATTGAATGTTATCAAGCAGCTTGCTAATGATGGAATAACAATGATACTGGTTACGCATGAGATGCGTTTCGCATATGAAGTATCAGATAAGGTAGTTTTCATGGATGGGGGCAAAATTGCAGCAATAGGTACACCGAAGGAAATTTTTGAGGACAGGGCTTTGCCCAGATTAAAAGAATTCTTATATAACTTTAATATTTAGACCGTTCAAATTCAAGGAGGATGGCTTATAAGCCATACACAATATGTATAAAGAAACTATGCGTCCGGCATGGATAGAAATAAATTTGGATAATCTTGAAAAGAATCTTAAGACAATCAAGCAGCGTATAGGAAATAAAAGTTCTATTATAGGTATTGTAAAGGCTGATGCTTATGGCCACGGCTCGGTTGAATGCAGCAAGGTAATGCTTGAAAATGGCATTACACATTTGGCTGTAGCTACATTAGGCGAAGCTTTAGAGTTAAGAAACTATGGCATTGATGCACCGATTGTTTTACTCGGTATTGTCCCTGATTTTTATTCGGATATAGTAATTAACAATGATTTAATTCCCGTGATTTCTGATTTGGATAATGCAAGGCATTTTTCAAAGGAAGCTAAAAAACATGGGAAAATATTAAAGATAATGATAGCTGTCGATACAGGCATGAACCGTATTGGTTTTAAACCTACCTATGATGATGCAGAAATAGTTCGACAGATTTATTCATTGGATAATATTGAAATAGAAATCCTTATGTCTCATTTCGCATCAGCAGATGCTGTAGATTTAACATATTCATATAAACAACTGGAAAAATTTAATTATTTTTCACAAATGTTGACAAGCATGGGCATAAACATTCCTATACGCACCTTTTCAAACAGTCCCGCCATGTATAGACTTCCGGAATCCTATTTTGACGCTGTCAGGCCGGGAGCCATGTTATGGGGTATTTATCCTGCAAATATCACAAACAAAGAAGAAATACCGTTGTTGCCGGTCATGGAAGTAAAAGCAAATATTGTATTTTTGAAAACAGTTCCCCCCGGGACCCCTATCAGTTACGGTGGTAAATTTATAACTAATCGTGAAAGCCTGATTGCGACATTGCCCTTAGGTTATGCAGACGGGTTAACCCGTATGCTCCAGGGAGATAAGATCAGAGTACTGGTCAATGGTCAATTTGCACATATTTTAGGTACTATATGCATGGACCAATGCATGATTGATGTAACGGATATACCTGATGTAAAAGTAGGAGACGAAGTTGTTATTATCGGAAAACAAAAGGATAAATATATAGCTGCCCAAGAACTATGCGATATTTCCGGATTATGCTCAGGTGAATTATTTTATAATTTCAGCAAGCGAATGCCGCGTATATATATAAGAAACGGTAAAATAAAGGCCATCGAATCATGAAGAAATAAAAAATAATGTTAACTGGAGATAAAAATGAACATTAGTAAGATTAAATCTTTTAGAGAAAAATTAAAAAATTCCTATACAATAGGTCCCTTTTCAAAAACCAGCGATCCTGCTTTTATCGAGATACTTGGATATGCACAGTTTGATTTCGTTATACTTGATTTGGAGCATGGACCAAACAGTGTAGAAACCCTTCAAAATCTGATTAGAGCAGCACAGGTAGCGGATATCCTTCCTATAGTGAGGGTAAAAGAGAATAACTTATCAATTATCGGCGAGGTCTTGGACATAGGAGCGGCTGGTATCCAAATTCCAAAGGTTGAAAATGCAGAACAGGCAAAAATGTACATTAACCAGGTAAGATTTGTGCCCAATGGAAACAGGGGAGTGTGCAGGTTTGTAAGAGCTGCAAATTATTCGGCCCAAAACCGTTTTGATTATTTCAAAGATGCCGATAATATAATAGTCATCATGCAAATTGAAGGGCAGGAAGCAATTTCTAAATTAGATGAGATATTAGAGGTTGATGGAATTGACCTGATTTTTATCGGACCATATGATCTGTCTCAATCGGTAGGTATACCTGGACAGATTGACCATCCGTTAGTGACTGAAAAAATGATGGAGATTATAAATTTGTGCAATCAGCATAATGTTGTTGTCGGCACCTTTGTGGATAATATGGAAAATGCTTTGAAATGGAAAAAAGCAGGGGTAAAGTATCTTTCTTACTCTGTAGATACCGGGATTTTCTATGAAGCAAGCCGCGCATTGACAGATAAATTAAGATCATTGGAATAATGATAAACATAGTCATATGTAAAAGTTTTATTTAAATTCCAATCATAAATGAATCAAGGAGGTTTTGATGATGGATGTTTATGAAAGAATCAAAGAGTTAGGTTATGAGATACCTGAATTGCCGCCTAAAGGAGGTATATATAAACCTGTTAAGCAAGTTGGAAACATGCTCTATGTTTCCGGTCAAGGGGCAACAAAAAAAGGCATACCTGTAATAACCGGAAAGGTAGGGGCTGAAAGAACAATAGAAGAAGGCCAGGATGCTGCTCGTATATGTGCTTTAAATGCTTTAAGTACATTGCACGATTATTTAGGCGACTTGAATAAGATTAAGAGCCTGGTTAAAACATTGGGCTTTGTAGCAAGTGACGATAATTTTAATCAGCAGCCTAAGGTCATTGACGGGGCTTCAAAGTTGTTAGCAGATATATTCGGAGAAGATGGAATCGGTGCCCGTTCAGCGATTGGAGTAAATGAACTACCTGGTAATATTACGGTTGAAATAGAATTTATTTTTGAAATTTAAAAATTCTGCTGGCTTAAACTTTCCAACAGGATTTATATCGGGAGGACAGGATGCTCGAAAACATATATGAAGTAGAAAATCCAAATAGAATAATTACTCCAAGCTTAATTTATTACAAGGACTATATTGTATCAAATATTAATAAAGCTTTGGAAATGTCAGGTGGAGGCGGTCGCCTCTGGCCCCAAATCAAAACGCACAAAATGGGTGAAATGATAAAGCTTCAGCAACAAATGGGCATCAATAAATTCAAGTGTGCAACAATTGCGGAAGCGGAAGCCTTGGTTATGTGCGAAGCAGAGGATATTTTAATAGCATATCCTTTAGTAGGACCAAATATTGACAGATTTATTGAACTTCAGAAAAAAGCAACCAAATCAAAATTATGGGCTATCGGGGACGATTATGAACAACTTAAACTATTGTCTCTTAAAATGGCTGAAAGCGGCCATAAAGCAAAGACTCTGATTGATGTAAATTTGGGTATGAATCGTACCGGTTGTCCTGTCAATCAAGTTGAAGAGCTTTATAAAGAATGCTATTCATTGGATGGCCTGGTATTAGACGGACTTCACTGTTACGACGGACATAATCACGATTCAGATATTGCTGTGAGGAAACAAAATGTCATTGATAACATAGAAATAATAAACAGAACAAAGCAATCTTTGGAAAAAGAAGGTTATTCATGTTCTACAATTATTGCGGGAGGAACTCCTTCATTTCCTTACTTTGTTGAACACAGTGACTTTTTTGTTTCTCCGGGAACATTGTTTGTATCTGATTATGGTTATTATAAAAGTTTTCCGGATCTGGATTTCATACCTGGCGCTGCAGTAATTACCAGAGTCATAAGTCATCCCAATGAAGATTTGTTTACTCTGGATCTTGGTTATAAAGGAATTGCAGCGGATCCTGAAGGACCACGAGGAATAATAGCAGGATTAGAAAAAGCAGCTTCTCCTTTATTCCAAAGTGAAGAGCACTGGGTATTCAAAATGAACAAGGGCTATGAAGATAAACGTCCTGCTATAGGAACAATATTATATGTAATTCCGACACATATATGCCCAACAAGCGCTCTATATTCCGAAGTTTTGGTATCAGAAAATGGTAAGATAAAAGGAACATGGGAAGTTACTGCCAGAAACAGAAAGTTATCCATATAACCGGCTACGTATGTTTTTTGGAGGTAGAAATGAAAATTTCAAACAATACGCAAAATATTCGACCATCAGCAATTCGAAAGATGTTCAACAAAGCGCTTCAATATGTCAGGGTGATTAGCTTTACTTTAGGAGAGCCGGATTTTACAGCTTCGGATAATGTTGTAAGAGCCGGATGCGAGGCTATTAAAAAGGGATATAGCAAGTATACCGCCAATGCAGGAATACTTGAACTTAGACAAGCTGTCAGCAATAACTTATTTGCAAAAAATAATATTTTCTACAATCCTCAAACTGAGATTACCATAACTGTCGGGGCTATGGATGCCTTGTATCTTACCCTTAAAGTTTTATTAAATCCCGGAGATGAGGTTATTTTGTCAGCGCCCTGCTGGACTAATTATGCAGAGCAGATAAAAATGTGTGACGGTATACCTGTATTAGTTCAAGTTACGGAAGATAATGATTTTAGGTTTGACATTGATACCTTAAGGGCTGCTATAACTGATAAAACCAAAGCAATACTTATTAATTCGCCCTGTAATCCTACCGGGAGCATGTTGGATTTACGAACCTTAGAAGGTATTGCTGATTTGGCAAAAGAGAAAGATTTGCTGGTTATCTCTGATGAAGTATATCAGTACATAGTATTTGACGGAAATGAGCATATCAGCATTTCTAAAATTGACGGAATGAAAGAACGAACAGTGATTATTGACAGCTGGTCCAAATCATATGCGATGACGGGCTGGAGAGTCGGCTATGCTGCAGGACCGGAATGGCTTATAAGCAATATTACAAAATTGCAGGAAAATGTGGTTGCATGTGCCGCTACTCCTTGCCAATATGCTGCATTAGAAGCAATTACGGGCCCTCAGGATTATGTTGAATACATGGTTTCCCGGTACAAGGAAAGACGAGATATAATTGTTGAAAAGTTAAATGAAATACCGGGTATTTCGTGCAAAAAACCAAAGGGAACATTTTACGCTTTTGCCAACATTAAAGGCACCGGCTTGACTTCAGATGAATTTGCCATGAAGCTATTGGAAGAAAAGCAGGTCGTAGTTGTTCCTGGAACTGCATTTACTGAATTCGGAGAAGGCTATATCAGAATTTCTTTTGCGACTTCAATGGAAGAAATAATAAAAGGTATGGCTTTAATCAAAGAATTCGTATCAGGTTTAAAAAAATAAAATAATAAATATAAAAGGGGATTTGTCTTATGAATGAACTTGTTAAAAGAATATCGAACTATGGCATTGTACCTGTTATTAAAATTGATAATGTAGAGTCAGCTGTTCCTTTAGCAGAAGCTTTAACTGATGCCGGTCTGCCACTTGCTGAGGTTACATTTAGGACAGCCCAGGCGGAAGAATCCATAAGGAGAATCATAAAAGCCTATCCAGACATGATAGTTGGGGCCGGCACGGTTTTGTCAATAGAGCAAGTTGATAAGGCAGTTAATGCAGGAGCCAAATTTATTGTTACTCCCGGTTTTAATCCTAAGGTTGTAGGCTATTGTATTAAGAATAATATTACGGTTATCCCCGGAGTTTCTACGCCGAGTGATATGGAAGCTGCCATGGAAATGGGATTAGATGTTGTTAAATTCTTTCCTGCAGAGCAATCAGGCGGAGTGGATTTTTTGAAAGCTGTGGCAGGACCATATACAACGTTAAAGTTTATTCCTACGGGTGGTGTTAATGCAAAAAATCTGAATTCTTACCTTTCACAAAAGAATGTTGTAGCATGCGGCGGTTCATGGATGGTTAAGAGCGATTTAATAGAAGCAGGTGATTTCGAAACAATAAAAAAACTCACAAGGGAAGCAATTCAGACTATGCTGGGCTTTTCACTTGCACACGTGGGAATAAATTGTTCTGATTTAGAGGAAGCAGATAAAGTTGCAAAACAGTTCGCACTCTTGTTCGGCTTGGAATATAAGATGGGTAATTCATCAATTTTTGCCGGTGAAGCAGTGGAAGTCATGAAGTCACCGTTTTTGGGACAGAAAGGACACATTGCCATTAAAACAAACTCTGTGGACAGGGCAATTGCTTATTTGAGTGAAATGGGGGTTACATTCGATGAAAGTACCCGAAAAACAGGTTCCAAGGGAGAAACAAAGGCTATTTATTTAACAGGAGAAATTGGAGGTTTTGCAATTCATCTTAAAAACTAAATTGCTGATGGAAGGAGAGCAGAATTAATGAAGGTATTAACATTTGGTGAGATAATGCTTAGACTTAAAGCCCCCGGTGTGGAAAGATTTTTTCAAAGTCCTTTGTTGGAGGCAACATTCGGAGGAGGAGAAGCTAATGTTGCGGTTTCATTGGCTAATTACGGAGTAGATGCAGCATTTTTGACGGTTCTCCCAAACAATGTATTAGGTGATGAAGTTGTCAAGGAATTAAGAAAGTTTGGTGTTGATACATCAAGAATAATAAGAGGAAAAGGACGTTTAGGTATTTATTTCTTAGAGGGCGGAGCAAATCAGCTTCCAAGCAAGGTCGTATATGACAGGGATTATTCTGCAATAGCTTTGGCTAAGCCGGGAGATATAGACTGGGATAAGGCTTTTGAGGGGATTGACTGGTTCCATATTACAGGAATAACCCCTGCTATTTCAGAAAGTGCCATGGAGTTGTCATTGGAAAGCGTTAAGGCTGCAAAAGCAAAAAACATCACTGTTTCATGTGACCTTAATTATCGTAAGAATCTGTGGAAATATGGTAAAAAAGCCCCGGAAGTAATGACTGAAATTGCAAAATATGTTGATATTGCAGTTGCCAATGAAGAGGATTGTCAAAAATCTTTGGGAGTATCTGTTGACATACATGTAGAAGGAGGTAACCTAGACAGGAATAAATATAAGGAACTTTCTGAAGCAGTTTTGGCAGCATATCCTAATATGAAGATGCTTGCTATAACCTTAAGGGAAAGCCAAAGCGCAGATATCAACGGTTGGGCAGCATGTCTTAATGACAGAGAAAAATTTTATGTCAGCAGAAGGTATGAAATTCGTGACATAGTTGACCGTGTTGGAGGAGGAGACTCCTTTGCAGGTGGTCTGATATATGGTTTAAATACTTACAAGGATAAGCAAGAAGCATTGGAATTTGCAGTAGCTGCCAGTTGTTTAAAGCATTCCATTTCAGGAGATTTTAACAGAGTGAGTGTAGATGACGTTGTAAAGCTTGTTGGCGGTGATGGCACAGGAAGAGTTCAAAGATAAAGAATACAATTTGCCCAAACCATCTTAATATAAAGCTGCCTCATGGTGCCTCTCCGGTACCGGTGCCAGGCTCCCGTTTCGGGTGCCTGGCACTTGCAATTTTGGCATCTGAATTTATATGAAGGTAACACATGTCATCCTGAGCGAAGGGAAGGTCTCGTTTTGGTACCAGAAAGCCGTCTAATTTAGGTACTATGAAATTCATATATAAGATATTTATTGCCAGAGGTAATATTTCTTCTGGTTTTTTGTTCTTGCTATTTTCACATAATTGGAGAGTAATATTTCAAATAGGATTATTGTCATATTATTGAATCTTCATGATTATATTTGTTAATGGTGTTTTAAAATGTTGTGCATTCAGGAGTATAATCACCTGTGAGTTATTAATAGATTGTATGGATATTTTGTAATTATATGTAGAAAAGAAGCGAAATTTGGTATATAATGGAATATAATAGTATAAAGAATAATAAAAATGGAATCAATTGATACCAAAATTATTGACAATATCCACTAGGAGTGTTAAAATTAAATGAACCATACAACAGAGGAAAAAAGAATAGAATCGAAGGAAGAAATACAGACCTATTTAGATAGACTAAAATATGCGATTCGAAGTGGGTCTGTAAGAATTAACTTCCAAATCGATAGAAAAGCTGATTATGGGAGAGATAAGAAGTATACAAACAGGTATACTATGAATCATTTATTCCCTGATGAAGATCCTGTTGAGGTGCTAAAACGAGAACTGTCACGTTTGATAGTTGAGGATTATATTGAAACAGTAAAAGACATAAGATTTCCTAAGCGGAGTGAAATGCGAGTTTTTGGGAAACAATATTCAGAGGAATATGTATATATTAAGATTAGAGTTGAACTTGTTAGCTTAGAACAAGCCAGTGGAAGAAGTTTTATTTTTGTAATGTCATTCCACTATTCTGAGAGGGAATTAAAAGATCGTAACTTCCCATATAAGAAAGTTTAAGGTGATAAAATGAAAATAATTAAATATGAAAAGAAATTATGCCTCATTTGTATGGAAGAACATGAAGTGCAAACAGTTATCTTAAAGGATAAAGAAGAATATAAAGGAGAAGTAGTATCCTTTGATTCAATATATGAGTATTGCAATAATGCAGATGAATACATTGAAACTGAAGAGATGATTAAAGCCAATAGTTTGGCAATGAAAGATGCGTATAGAAAAAAGGTAGGTCTATTAACCTCAAGTGAAATTAAAGGTATTCGAGAAAAATATGGTGTTAGCCAGAAGGATTTTTCTGAAATATTGGATTGGGGCGGGGCTACTATTACCAGGTATGAAAACTACCAAGTTCAGGATCGTGCACATGATGATGTGTTGAGAAAGATAGAATCAGATCCAAACTGGTTTATTAAAATGCTTTATAGAGCTAAAGATAAAATATCAGAGAAAGCTTTTAGTAATTATCTCTTTGCTGCAAGAATGGAATATAGCAAATTAAATAATAGTTACTTAATAGATTCAATACAAGCACTCTATGCCAACTTCACAGATGAAATAACTGGTAGGGTTGAACTTAATCTTAATAAAGTAATTGAAGTAATTAATTACTTTGCATTAAAAGTAAGTAGTCTTCACAAAGTTAAATTAATGAAAATGCTATGGTATGCTGACAATTTAAGTTATAAAAGAAGAGGAAGGGCTATAACAGGATTGGTATATCGTGCACTACCAATGGGTGCAGTACCTGTAGGATATGAGCTAATTTTAGATTTAGATGGTATTGAATTTGAAATGTTTGATTATGATTTGGATCGAATAGCGTATAGATTTCATCCTGCAGAAGGTTTTGAAATTAATGAGCTGACTGCTGAAGATATTGAAATATTGGATACAGTCATAGAAAAGGTTGGTAATTTAGATTCAAAAAAGATTATTAATAAAATGCATAAAGAAGATGCTTACAAATGCACAAATAAAAACTGCATCATTCCTTTTTCATTTGCGGAAAACCTATCAATTGATTGAAATATAGCATGGTGTAAGAGAACACTATTAAAAGTAGAGTTCTCTTTTTTATTGAATAAACAGATATTGGGCAGATTTGCTTTTAATATTTCAGTAATCACTGCTGATATTTTATGTTGTTTTTTGTTGTATTTTCCAGTATACTGGAAAATAGGAATTATTATAATTACTTTAGAATGGAATTATTGCTGATATTTAAAAAAGATAAGATTTTGGGAAACTGGCAGGGATAAATGAAGTTAAATAGTAAAATCAAGATTTTTAATCAGGCATGGATAATAGTCTTAATTTTTATTATATTATACTTTTTATATAATCTTAAAATAAAGACATTTGACATATTTGAAGTAACTATTCCGATGGTTTTTTCATTATTTATTGATAAAAATCAGTTAAATACTTATTATAAAGTAATTTTTTTAATTTCAATATTATTGTTTTTCATTTTATCATATAATTTTGACTACATAATTGATGAAAATTTAAATAAAGAAGAGAATGAAAATATACAAACTATTGTAGAATTTAACACATCTCCTAAAAATGAGGAGCAGGATGAATTAAAAAGCGATTCTTTACCAGAAAAAAATATAATACAAGAAATAATGCCTTCTGTAGATTTTATTACACCAAATCAACTAGAAAAGGAATTCTTGTATGAAGATAAATCATATATTCCTAATGTAAGCGAAGAAACCAATAAAATATTATTTATTCTAAGTTCTTTATTACATGAAATTATACCTGATGTTAATGAATACTATTTAAAGGCCGTTGATATAGTTAAAGTAAAAATTGATTGTTTATTACACACTAAAGAAGGATATCCAACTTCTGATTTAAATGCGAATACTGAATTAACAAAAATATTGGAGAAAGCTAATGAGTTGGATGCGCTTATTAAGGATGAAAAAACTGTAGAAAACTATATAAAGCTTATGGAGTTATATGGTAAAGCATACAAACTTGCACCTTGCAGTAAAATATCTTTACAATTAGCACGACCCTATGAAGAAATCATATTAATTTATCCAAGAAATCTATATGAGGAATGTAATCGGATAATTGAATATGGTGCGGCGGGTATAGATTATTTTCTTCAAACTTTAACATATAAAGAAAAAAGTCAATCCACTGAAGGAGATATAATTTATAGAATAGCAAAAATTTATCATTATTTAGGAGACTTGCCTTATTTAGATATTAAATATAGAACAGAAATGTATCAAATTTCAAGTGCATATTTTGAATTATCCATTAAGCTGAAAAATGATAATGATGAATACAAAGCGTACAAACCATATTATGCGGCGATGGTCAATCATAAATTAGGTGTTATATCTAATGAAAATAATTACTTTTTCTTGCAAAGAGCATTAGATCTTTATCAACAATCATTACTTTATAATGATGTTAAGATGGATATGTATAATTACGCAAATACTTATTCCTATGAAATATGTTATAAATTAATTGATTATATTAATAAATATGGACAAAAGGATAATTTAAAATCGATTGAATCATATAAAGAATTAGCTGCTAAATATGCAGGAAGGTGTAAATAATAGATAATATATATGAAACATTGAACTATTTGTGTATACAAGTGTGTTATCATCTAGATGCATAAATTTTACAAGATAATAACAATGATAATGATAACGAAAGACGGTGCCAGGCACCCATTTCAGGTGCCTGGCACCAAAATTTTTTGTCGATATATTGACAGTCATATAAATTTTATAATATTATTAATCAAATTGATGAATTAAGCAATTTTGATCTGTTTGTACACCTAAAAGAAAATTTTTTCGAGGGGACTCATATGATAATAAAACACCTTACGAAACAGCAGCGCCATTCTATTGAGGTGAAAAACAGAATATATGAAACTGCTGCCAGGTTATTAAAGACCTATGATTATAATTATTTGACCATAAGGCATATTTGCAGGGAAGCAAAGGTGTCCATAGGTACTTTTTATCACCACTTTGAGAATAAAGACGATCTTCTGGCATACTTTTTCACATACGGCATAAAGAATTATTTAGACCAAAATGATGTGGAAATTAACGATGATGTTGTACAGAATATGATTAATCTTTACGATGTCTACTTGTCCTTTTGCCTAAAAAATGGTATTGAGTTTTTATCCAATTATTATTCAACAAAAAATAAGGCTCTTAATATAAGAGGCAAGAATGACCAACAACAGGTAGCAAAAATGCCCATAATTCTAAGGGCTATTGAATATATCAGCAATGCAAAAAGAGACGGATTCATAAAGGAAGAGTTTTCTCCTTATGAAATTGTGCAAGATATATCAGCCATTATGAAGGGTATAATATTTGAATGGTGCCTGACAAATGGAGCATTTGACCTGAAAGAGGAAGGGTTCAAGCTGATGAGACGCTATTTTCACGGTTTGTTAACGGAAAAGTATTTTAATACTTTCAATAAATAAAAGCAAAACCTTGTACTGACGGCACATACAGCATGTGCTTTTTTTATGCCAATTTTTAAGTGCTAAAATTATTATTTGCCAAACTGTAAAAGTCAATCAAAAAGTTTACCACCTGACAACGAATTAGTTTACCACTTGTGACAGTGAATTAGTTTACCACTTATCACATTTATGACAGTCAAAAAGTTTACCACTTTTAGTAGAATTAAGT